>Ga0256405_10000208_pt1 | contig 196199 bp, 162 predicted proteins | sample RumenRJG_02DNA_FD_189096 | JGI IMG/M metagenome (GOLD analysis project Ga0256405, IMG submission 189096) | Bovine rumen microbial communities from Lethbridge, Alberta, Canada - RJG_02 | ecosystem: Host-associated > Mammals > Digestive system > Stomach > Rumen | place: Canada: Alberta...
CTCCTGTGAATGTGGTAAGCCGGACGATACCTACGACCGAGCCTAACCCACGCCGCCACTCGATGGCCACTGCTTCACAGAGTGAGGTCCCGATCACTCTACATATCGTCTAACCCTTTTAGGAAGGACTGAAGCACTATGGCAGATGGTCGTACCGCAAATACAAGTGAGGCTAAGAAAACCGTAGAAAGCCTTCTTAGCAGTAACAAGAGAAGATACGATGACTCGGAGCGACAGCTATTCATAAGTGCATGGTTGGCGATTGCAAAGGCGGAAGGCATCACTCCCACAGTCGTTGGATACCTCCACAGGGGCTTTGATATCGCCGGTGCGGAGCCACTCTACCGTTACGCTCCGTCAGCAGAAGGCGAAGAAGCCTATAAGAAGTTCTTCCTTTCAAGAGGCGCTTTTGACGATAAGGCAGGCTCCTTAAGGATTGCCCTCAGCCTTCTCTCGTACGAGCTCAGCAATCCAACAACACAAGACTCGCTGGACTTCGTGGCTCGAAGGCTCTGCGATGCGGCAATGAGCCTGGGAAAGAGGGCCCAAGCCTCAATCAGAAACAGCATTACTGCACTCCTGATTAGACCATTAGTCAAGGATGGCATATCAGGAGAAGCGCATATTGATTCGCTAGGGACGTCAAGCCTCGACAACTACCTCCGTCCAGGCCTTGAGGCCGCCATTTCCAAAAAGGGGGCCAAGGCTGACGTTATCAGAGTGGCAGAGGAGCTGATTGACTGGCTCGGAAAGCAAAAGGTAGTGACAGCCGACGAACGGCCGGAGACACCGGATTCCGTCGTAACTGAAACGAAGGTGACGGCCTCCAATCCCCCAGAGAGCAACGCGCCAAGCTTACAGCCCGAGAAGCCAGCCCAGAGCTCCGATTCTTCAGAACCTGCATCTACTGACGTCAGGGCTGACAGCAAGCCAATCGCAAGAACCGCGAGTGGAAGCTCAAAGTCAACCAAGTTAGAGGAGCCAACTAAGAGCGGAAACCCACCTAAACCTGTGAGGAAGAGCAGCAAAAAGCTGACTAAAAGCAAGGAGGGGAACGAAGGTGGCGACCTCGACATAGCCACCGTCATCACGTTCCTTTCAAAGCTTCAAAAGGATCACGAAGAGCTAGAGGGGCAGCTTGAGTCGGTCCGCTCCGAGAAGTTCGAGATGTCCGGTAAGGTCATCGAACTCGAACAGAAGCTGAGGGCAGCACAGCGTGAGATCGATGGCTTGAAGGACTACCTCTCAACCCTCAGCGGCAACTGCTCGGCCCTGCAGCAGCAGTGCGAGGCCATTAAGGCTGAAAACCAGTCGCTGCGCAGCGAGCTCGGCGATGCCAACGAGATGATCGCGATGATGGACGAAGGCGCCTCACACGAGGCGGACGCCGCCTTGGCGGGCCTTGGCAGGGAGCTGGGCTACGACTACCGGAAGTACCTCGCGGCTGCAGACCAGCCCATGACAGCGGAACTGGGCAGCATTGTCCTTGGGCAGCTCCGCACGGTCTTCGAAATCCTCGAGAGGCACGGCATCGACCTGCAGTAGGGAGTGAGGGATGGCCAGCGACAGGAGCTTCGGCATCGATTTCGGCACCACTAATAGCTCGGTGGCGCGCTATGCGACCTACAGGTCAGTGGCTCGGTTTACGACATACGATGAGCAGAACAGGCCCATACCCTCGGTGGTCGCGATTGATAGGAGCAGCGGAAAGGTCCATACGGGCATCGACGCATGGGAAAGGCGCTCGGCTTTGCAGGACTCGTGCGAATGCATCTCGTCAATCAAGATGCTGCTCGACAACGAGGAGTGGAGCAGGACGATTGCCCGTCGGGAATGGACGGTCATCGACATCGCTACCGAGATACTGAGGAAGTTGAAGTCCGTCGCAGATGCTCGAAAGGCAAACCTCCAGGTCGCCACCCTCGCCATGCCCGTGGGCCTTAGTCCTGCGGCAAGGCGGACGCTCAGGAAGGCTGCCGAGTACGCAGGTATCGAGATCGAGTCGTTCGTAAGCGAGCCGACTGCTGCGTTCTTCGCATACTACGAGGAGCTCAGAGGTTCGGACCGTGTTGCGGTGTTTGACTGGGGCGGAGGCACCCTCGATGTCTCCATCCTCAGGCACGAACGAGGTCGTATCACAGAGCTCGCAACGGTGGGCCTCGACGTCGCCGGCGACAGCATAGACCGTGAGCTTGCCAGCAGGATGCACTCCATCATCGCACGCGAGAGGGGCGCGCAAGTCCTCTTCGAGGAGATGGATCCGCAGGACCAGGACAACATGATCGTGGAGTGCGAGAGGGCGAAACGGGCGCTCAGCGACGCGGACTCCGCCACCATATCGCTCCCCAGGTACGGCGACCTCGGCGCGTTCGAGCACACTATCAGTTATGACTGGTTCGCTGAAGTCATCTCACCAATAATCAACGATGCCGTCGAATGCCTGGACCAGGCCATACAGCAGTCGAAATCGACCGCCGCAGGCATTGATCGAGTGGTGCTGGTCGGTGGATCGAGCAACATCAGGTCCCTTAGAGAAATGATGCGGCAGCGTTTTGGCGACAATCTCTTCTTCCCTGGAGACAAAGGATGGAGCGTGAGTAAGGGTGCTGCCATGCTCTCTTACGCACCTGGAGCATATGTGACGGCGCAAGATGTAAGCATCATACTTGCCGACGGCTCTCCCTATTACCTTCTGCGTAAAGGCGAACGAGTCGCAAGGTGGCATACGTCTGTCGAGTTCGGTATTACCGATGCTTCGCAGACGCTGAGAATCGTCTTCTCTGGTAGTGAGGACATTAATGCGGACGAGACGCGACACAGGTTGCTTGAGGTAAAGGGATACGGATTCCTCGAAGAGAAACTAGTGCTCGAGGCATGGATAGACGAGGATCTTGTCTTCAACGTGCGAATGAAGAGCAGCATGCGACCTGACCGGGACGCCGAGGTTTGGCACTACGACAGGCTTAAGCTCTCCTATGATATCGGGGGGTGGGCATAGAGTTGGATGAGAGGTCGACGCTCCAGTTCAGAAGCAACATATTCCCAATCACCACTAAGGGCCAGCTCATCAACGACCAGGAGTTCCTTGCCAGCATATCTGATCCAGAGGCTCTGGCGATCTTGTGGAGGTACAACGGTTCACGTGGCAAGTTTCTCAACAAGCTGCAGCAGAAACAGCATGACGCAGCCAAGCACTGTGCTTATGCTGAGGAAGGCGACTTTCCGTGGGGCACGCCGATCGGCAGTGACCACGTCGTTTGTTTGTGCGAAAAGACTGATTGCCCAAGATTCGGCGAGTGTACGGCTCCCTTGTCTGGCGGCGAGCATCCAAATCTTCTGAGGGATGGAATGCCCTCGCTGCCGAAGGCGGTGGCGAGTTCACGCTCTCAACAGCCGACAACTCCGGCTGCTCCTGTTTCAAAACCAAGTAAATCTGGGGATACGAAAAAGGGTTCCATCTTTGCAAGAGGCTGGTCAGAAGGTGAAAAGAGAAGGCTGAGAGAAGCCTACCTCAAATGCAAACGCGAGACCCTCTACAAGATGTTTCCGCACAGGTCATCCTCTGATGTCGATTGGCAGATAAATCAAATGGGTTTAGCTGCTGAACCACAACCAAGGCATCAGAAGACAGGGCGTTCCATGGGCACTATGTCACTGACTGAGCGGTCGCATTATCAGAAGAAACCCAAGCAGAAAGGTGCCAAGAAGAAACGGAAAAAGGCTCCAGCTGCACCGAAACCATGGACACTTGACGATGACGTTCTCATTCGAAGGAACTACCCTCAGTTTGGAACAAACATGGCGCTATGGGATGCACGAATCTCCAGTCGCAGTAACGAGGAAATAGAACTACGGGCAAAGTTGCTAGGGGTAAAACGCAGACCACAACGATAGCGCCTGGATGGTGTCGAGCAATGGGATAGTGAGGTGGTCGATTTGGCGAGGTACGAGCAAATCACCAAGTTCATGGATGCGGTCGATGCGGTAAATGACCTTACTCCGAAGTCCGAGATGAAGGAACTTCATAGGGAGTTCGTCGAGTCTATCTACGAGCCATTTATACTTGCAAAGGATTATATACGCACCCTTGAGGACACCGGAATGATGGGGGCAATGGCGTGGCACGCCAACGTCGAGACGCTGCCTATGGATGTGGTTGTAGCAATCCTCGTGCTGGTACACCGCTCAGAGCGCGGGATGTACGACCCAAGTGACAAGACCCCACTCATGTTTGCCTTAGAGGACGGCTACGCACTGCGTCTGCTCAAGCGTATCGCAGAGCTAGACGGAACCTGGGAGCGACCCAACGTCGTCACCTTCTATCACGAGTATGGGAGGGACGGCTACCTTAGCAACTGGTACGAGACGGCGCCCTTCACGTTCGGCGGACGCACCTTCGCCACCAGCGAGCACTGGATGATGTGGCAGAAAGCGTGTGTCTTCGGGAGCTGGGACATCGCGGACAAGATTCTTCAGGTGTCCGCCTCGGACCAAGGCAAGGTCAAGTGGCTCGGAAAGCAGGTGAAAGGTTACACCGACGATATCTGGGACGCCGTGAACCTGCAGCTCATGCGCGTGGGCCTCAGGCAGAAGTTTCTGCAGAACAAGAGGCTGTTCAACGACCTGCTGGGCACCGGTTCGGCCGTCCTTGGCGAAGCTGCTGGGACCAAGGATGCCAAGTGGGGCGTGGGGTTCGACAAGCATAGCCCCAAGCTCGCAGATCCCGCCAACTGGTACGGCAAGAGCCTGCTGGGAAGGACGCTCATGGAGGTGCGCTCCGAGTTGAGGCAGCTCAGCTCAAATGGTGGCCAACTAGACTGGTCTGTCGATGCGTTGCGGCAGTCTCAGGTCTGGGGGATGAACCTTTTGGAGCTCTCCCGGGTCCCCTCCATAAGGTCATTTGCCCTTATGTACGCGACGGTTGTTGCCCAGCAATGCCCGACATGTTTCTCGGACGCTCGCGACGTGCTCAGTAAGGTGCGCGCTAGCATTGGCGAGATTGATGAGTCGATGAGTGCTGACGTGGAAAGAGGGCTTCCTATCACTGGCTGGCATGAGCTGTTGGACGAGCTGGCACTACAATTAAGGCTCGGTAAGATTAGTTGAGCTGCGGGATTTGTCGCATGCAGCAGTGTGTCCGGGTATGGACTATGGCAGAGGAGTCTAATAATAAGGAGCCAACATAAAGGTTTAGGAAGAAGCAATTATTGGATCTTTGAGTTGACGGTGAGATGTCCAACGCGGGTGCTTGTGTTTAGACTGGAATGGGCAGCATGGTCTCGCTGAAGCGGCGCTGACGCGTGCCCAGTGGCTGGATTATTCTTTGGCACGCGATGGGGATTAACCATTCGACTGCCGCCTAGCAATCTCCACCTGTTGTTTCCATTGACTTCGCATTCGTCCTTTTGCAGAGGCGAACGCCCTCCAACACGTTTCTGGCGAATGCCTCTGGTATGTTCGAGTCGTCGTTCTCCGACCAGACTTTATACCAGCCTGTTAGATGCCCGAAGTCGTTGAAATCGATAATCGCTTCCCAAATCGAAATACCACTCTGTGACTTGACCTCAATGCTTACGACAAAACCGCTAATGTTGGTGGACTTGATTCGCCGGATGCGCTTCTTAGCCTGGAGGACAATCTTCTCGAACTCCTCTTTCGACACGCCATCGTCGTACGACGGAGGAGTTGCGCGTCGCTCTTCTTCGAGCTTGCGGCGACGCTCCATCTCCTCGCGCTGCTCGGCTATCTTGCCGGGTATGGATAGGATTGCCTTAGGAATGAAGGTCACGGCACCAATGGCAATCTTTAGCGGGTTAAAACCTGACATCGGGGCACTCCTTACGCGGCCTGCAGGATACGTTGCTGTTCTCCTAGGTAGTGGCTTAGGAGAATTACGTTCGATATCCCGTTTTCCGCTTCTATGGCCGGCGGATCCACAAGCTCCATGCCGTTGGCGGCCGCGAGACGTTCCGTGTAGTCTTTCAGCAACATGACCAGAGCATCAAGCTGTCCATCCGTAAAGTCGACAGTTAGCGTGCCGTCGTTTAGGCCCATCTTGACCACGTCGACATTATCGACGACCTTTGTAAGCGCCTCTTCGTTGAGCTCGCCTTTGCGCAGTGAGTCAAGATATGACTTCATGGCAGCGTTGAACGACTTCTCGACTTCGGTTAGAGATTCGGCTTCATTCTTTTCCTTGCGGCCCTTGACTACACGGGCGATAGCGCCACCAACGGCGGATGCGGCGACAACAACGCCAACGCCGATGAGAATCGCCTTGTTTTGCTTGGCGAGCTGAGCCGCACGTTCCGCAAGCTGCTGGTTCTGTTTTAGCAGCACCTTGTTCTGTTTCGCCATAGCGGCTGCTTTCGCAGCCACGGCCTTGCCGGCCTTCTCGTCGACCAAGCCGACTTCCTTTAAATGAACGACAATCTGCCCTGCGGCGTCGCGCACAACTCCGCCTCGCCTGATAAGGTCCCCGTTGAGCAGGGCGAGATAGACGTCATCGGGAACCTCTAGGGCAACCTGAATCAATGCCATCGAATACCCCCCCTTGGTGGGTCGTCTTAACTGCTCATATTTTACCCTTGCACTAATCACGGGAATTCCACCCACTTGAATGGTCAAATGTCGGTTGACATCTTAAAACCAAGGAGATTATGCTGCGCGGGTCCTATGTGCTGGGAGTTGGGGACCGTACCAACATTGTGAGTGAATGACCCCGGAAATCGTCATTTCAAACGACGGAAGCCGTACGTCGTGCTGCGCTCAACGCCAGCTTCGGCTTCCGGGGCTTTGCTCTATAGATGCGCTCATCGTGCACGCCGGTGGCATTGCACATGTGGATTGCCGCGACTTTCTCATAATGCGCGAGTAGGACAGCGTGCTTCCACCTGTCAGGGAACGCGCCGCTCTCGAAGGAGAGGGTCGAGAACTCGCATTCCTTCATCGACGCGTTCTCGAAAGGCGCCAACGGGACGTTCCCCGGTGTCTGGACGGGCTATTGCCCCTACGTTGCATACTATTCCCATGGAAAGTTCGACTACGACAGTATCTCCGAAGCCTGCGAGTAGGTATGGACGGGATTCAAGGGGCGCGAGGCCAACGCCATTTCTGTCATATTTGGTGACCTAGCACATGGAAGAGAGAGCTGGAGCAACTGCTCTGATGTGAGGAACGCAGCGTAATACAACGGACGGATGGTTCCATTCCTGGATACTGACGCCGCCATTGAGGGCACCTCATGGAATTCGACTGTTAGAATCTCAGTTGCGCAGAGCGGACGGACGAACGGTGCTTGTTATGAGCCGAAACAACAGGTTAAGGATTGCTGATTTGGCGCAGGAAGTTGGGATTTCTGAGTCGGAGGCTATCGAATGCCTGAAGAGAAGCGGTATGGAGGCTTACAAAGGGTATAGGGTTTCAGCCTCAGATCTGCAAAAGGCTCGTGAGATTCTGGCAGGTGAAAGTAAAGCAGATAAGGTGCGACAGGAGTTAGGTCTGAATTCCGATTTGATAGATGAAAGCACAACAGCTGCTCATTTTCCCGAGGTGCGGACGACGATTCGCGATGCAGTAGAGGCTTGGCTCAACAAGAATCCGATGCCCAAGCACATTGTGGTGGAGGGTAGATCCTACAGCGATTTTATTGATAGCTGCATTCGATACTTGCAGGCTCATGCGCTGAAGCATGGGGCGGAATCTGCGGACATTATGATAGGAAGCGAAGATCGACGACAAATCGAAGCATTTCTGAATAGGGCAAAGGCACTGTGGGACAAGAGGCTTCAAGAAGAAGGTGTCAGAGCGGATGCTCGACGTCAGGCTGAGAGGCAACGTCAGGCAGAAAAAAAGAGACAAATTGAAACGCTCAACAAGTCCAAATACCAAATGCAAAGCAAGCTGCTCCAGGAAGATAGACGACTCCTAGAAGAAAGGCTGCTCCGGATTGAGGCTCGCCGAAAGCGTGAAGAGCAGCGCACAGCTGAGGAAAGAACTCAGCAGGACTCGTGGCGAAATGCCGAAGAAGCACGTGCCGTTGAAGAGAAGAGTCAGCATGAAGCGCAGCTCCATTCTGAACTGGCAGCTCGAAAAAAAGAGCAAACGCGTATAGAGCAGTTATTTGCTAAGCATCGCAAGAATGTTGCGAATGAGGCGGCGCGTCTGCAAGCTGGGCAATGCTCGTGGGCTGATTACTACGCCTACATACTGCAAGACCGAATAGAGCGCTCTGCGGAGCTTCTCTTTGGCAGTGCTAAGCAGCCGAGCTATGAACTCTTGCAGAAAGACTCTGAGCTGCTCGCTAAGCTGAAGGGAAACCTCTCCTTTGCGGACGATCGACATCCACGCGACTATCATGACCCCTATGTTAGTGCGTACTACACGCTGAGATACGAACTCGGTTATGCCTTCGAGTACTCGCAGATATATCAGATGCTGCTTGGCATCATGCAGCAAAACAACGAAACGGCTCTACTTGATGTCCTGTCAATCGGAAGTGGGCAAGGTCTAGATTACTGGGGCCTTTGTTACGCACTTTCAAAACAGGCATCGAATTGGCCGAGAATTGGGTGGCATGGTGTGGATCTTGAAAAATGGCCGGACCACATTATCGACGATGGATTCGCCCAATACTCTGATGGTACTGATTTGCGTGAAGTGCTCGCATCTATGAACGACCTCAATGCAAAAGTGCTGATGTTCCCCAAGGTGATAAGTGAGTTGTCTGCAGAAACCATCGGTTATATCGTGTCGTGGCTCGAACACGTCACCTATACGAGGGATGTCCATTATCTGTGCTTCGCGCATACGGAGCGAAAGAGTCTTGACCCGTCGGACGCCAAGCACAAGGGGCCAAAGGACTGCTTCCGTTATCCAATAGATTCCTCGCTCGATGCAGTTAAGAGTGCCGCCCTCATTGACGCTGCATGCAACAGCGCAAAGCGACAGCTCTACAGTGCTGAAATAACTTGGTGTGACCTCAGTGTAATGTCAGTCAGCTACTATGATGTTGCTTGGTCAGACAGTAAGTCTGGGGAGGGACGGTTCGGCACTTATTCGTATATCAATTATGGTGTCCGTGACGTGCCTGTAGGGCAATTCGACCCTGTCTTCAAGATTGAAAAATCGCTTTATGAAGCGGTAAAAGGCATAGGCCACGCATGCTGCAAGGAGTTCATATCAGATGATGCAGTGAAGGATTGCAACACCCATCGAGTGAGTTGCAACAACTCCTTTGTTTGTCCACTGCACCGGTACCCGAGGTTCAAGACTGGTGGAATTGCCTACCAAATTGTGCGCCTCGTCAAACAGGCCAGCTACGACGAGGATATTCCTTTTTAATTCGGGTCAAGGAGTCTAAAGAAGATGATTATCAGTGCTTCTCGTCGAACTGACATCCCCGCCTTTTACTCCGAGTGGTTCGAACGCCGTGTGCAGGAGGGCTTCCTGTACGTCCGCAACCCCATGAACGTGCACCAGGTGAGCGAGGTTAGCCTCACTCCGTATGTGGTCGACTGCATCGTATTCTGGACCAAGAATCCCATCCCGCTCATGAAGAGGCTGGACTCGTTTGCGGCCTACCCGTATTACTTTCAGCTGACCCTTACGGGTTACGGGCGGGATGTGGAGCCCAACGTTCCGAACAAGAAAGAAACGTTGATTCCCGCGTTCAGACGGTTGTCCGAACAGATTGGCCCCGAGCGTGTCATCTGGCGCTATGACCCCATTGCTTTCACGCCAAAGTACACGATGGAGTATCACCTGCACGCGATCAGCGAGATTTCTCGCATGCTAGAGGGCTGGACGGAGAAATGTGTCATCAGCTTCGTGGATGGGTATGCCTACAATCGCAAGGCACTTGCGGATATCGGAAACGAGGACGTTCGGGACGATCAGTTGCTCGAGTTCTGCAAGCAGCTTGCCGAGACGGTACACGCCCACAACATGTCTGTGGCGACCTGCTCTGAGAAGGTGGACCTTGACGCAGCCAGTATCGAGCACAATGCTTGTGTGGACGCTCGGTTGATTGAACGTATCACGGGTAGGACGTTGCATGTGGGTAAAGACAAGTCCCAGCGCCTGGAATGCGGATGCTTCGCGAGCATTGACGTGGGTTCGTACAACACTTGCGGAGCTGGATGCCGCTACTGTTACGCGCGGCGGAGCGAAACGGCGACAGCGAAGAACCTGCTTAGGCATGACCCCAGCTCGCCGATGCTCTGCGACCAGCTTGGACCTGACGATGTCGTCCATCCCCGCAAGATGCGGTCTCTGTTTGTGAACAATGTGCAAGAGTCGCTTTTCTGAAGCCTGGGGATAGGCGCAATCTAGTACTCCAGCAGCTCCTCGTGGAAGGCATAGAGGGCGTCGCGCTCGGCGTCCATCCGGTTCCTACGCTCCGTTATGTTCGCCCTGGCCTCGCGAGAGAGACGCCCCTCGTGGGAGTCGCGCACGCCGGCTTTGTAGCCCAGCTCGGTGGCGCGGATCAGCAGGACCATGAGGCTATCGACGTCGTTGATTCGGCAAGCGTTGAACATGTACGTGGACGAGCGCGCGATGCTCTGGGCGTAGCTGAGGATGTCTCCCTCGGTCTGGAACCAGGGGTCGGGGTCCTCGCCCTCGAGCTCGTCGGATATCATTCCCAGCACGAGGTACTTCACGAGGGACTCGAACGTTATGACCGTGCCCGTGTCGCACTCTTTGACCCAAGCGGTGTCTATCGGGTGCTCGCGGAACTTGTCCAGCAGCTCCGGAGCAAGCCCCGACATCTCCGCCCAGAGTGCGTCGTTCTTGTCGTTTGGTGCGTCTGCCATGGTTTTCCGTCCCTTCGTTCGTCGTCTCCCCTGGTGGGCGGCGTGTGGGTGGGAGAGGGATTCTACGCTGCGCGGGTGCCCGGTTCCTTAGCTACGAGCTGAATGACCGGGGAACAGCCGGCATGCAGACTAGGCCACAAACGTTACCCAGCGCAAACTACGTCGTGCTTTACGATACCCTTGATCAAGCAAGGAACAGGCGCACGAGATGGTCGGCGACGGGTTAGCCTACGCAAGGGGGCAGCATGAAGCGCGAGATCACCGGTTTGGGATCTGATGACCCAGCCATGCCGCTCGTCCAGTGTCGTATCAAGAGCGCACAATGCTAGTGCATTTTTGCTCAAATAACGCACTGCGAGAGTGCAAAGTATTGCCACTGACGGTTATGTCGTGACGGACAATATCGAATTCGGACATGGGCACACGATTCCGCTGTGGACATTTGGACTCAGCTATTGAGGGCCCTGACGTGTATGACGCGTCTTCGGCATCAAAGTTGCGCCTACAATTGATGTCATCTAGCGACGGCTTGCTTTTGCTTGCGGGAGGTACGTGATGGCATGACCGCGTCGCGCCACATGGTGCGTGCGGAGGACTGGGGCGTCAAGGTCCAGACCTGCATCTACACGCGCGGCTTCCGCCATGCGTGGCACAGCCATGCCTACGCGCACGGGATCTTTGTGCTGGAAGGCGTGCTGCGCAACGACCTTACTCCCGGTCAGGACGCCTTCTATGGCCCGGGCGAGTTTGCGCTGACGCCCGCGCACGCCGAGGTGCTGCATGAGCCGGCTCCGGGCGACGGGAGCGTGCGCTACCTCTTTGTCGGCGACGGACCGTTTGACTTCATCGTGGACGGCGTGGACCTCTACGGTCGCGGCTGACAGGGAAGGGAGTGACTCAAGGGGGAGTATCCCTTCCGAGTCACCGACGAGAAGAACCTTGGTGCACGGACGTGCGGTCTCCAGCCCGCACAACCTGCCCCACGAGGCCCGAAACGGCCCATCAGACCACGTTTGTGCAGTCTCCAGCCCGCACAACCGGACCCGCGAGACCCGAAACACCCCGTCAGACCACGTTTGTGCAGTCCCCAGCCCGCACAACCGGACCCGCGAGGCCCGAAACACCCTGCCGGACCACGTTTGTGCAGTCCCCAGCCTGCACAAACCCCAGGCCACACACACGAAAGGGTCCCACCCCAGTGTGCTGACAGCGGCCAACCGACAACCCATTGTGCCACAGGTCGCTGACAAAAGCGGGGCCATGCCTTCCAGAGAGTAGTATGCTGTTATGCTGTGGTGTCCGATTGATAACGACCGGCAGGTCGAGTGGCTACTTTAGGTGCAACAAGTGCGGAAGGATCTGCCGCAGGCCTGAGGCCACGCGCAACTGACTCAAAGGGGTCCCACCCTTGTGAGTCAATTTGACTCACAAGGGTGGGACCCCTTTGAGTCACCATGGGGGGATGGGGAAATGGCTGAGACAGAGGCGCCGCGCGCGCTGAGGAGAGACCTTGGCTGGCCGACAGCCGCGTCCATCGTGGTCGGCTGCGTCATCGGCGCGGGCGTCTTCTTCAAGCCCTACGCCATCTACCAGACCACGGGCGGCGCCCCGGGCATGGGGATGCTCGCCTGGGTGCTGGGCGGCCTCATGAGCATCCTGGGCGCCCTCACCTTTGCCGAAGTCGCCATCCTCATCCCCAAGACGGGCGGCATGGTCGCCTACCTGGGCGAGGTCTTTGACGAGCGCCTGGGCTTTCTGGCCGGCTGGATGCAGGTCGTCATCTTCTATCCCGCGTTTCTGGCGGGCTACGGGGTCAAGGTTGGCACCGAGCTGGCCGAGTACGTGGGCCAGGCGCTCGCGCTTCCCATCGCGATAGCCGTGATCACGGCGCTGGTGGCCGTCAACTCGATGGGTTCCAAGGCGGCGGGAAAGGCCCAGGTGGTGGCCACCATCTGCAAGCTCGTGCCGCTCGTGCTTCTCATGGTCTTTGGCTTCCTGCGCGGTTCGGGCGGAAACCCCGTGCTGACGCCGCTCGTGGGAGAGGGAAAGAGCGTCCTGGGGACGCTCGGGTCCACGCTGCTCGCGGTGCTCTTTGCCTTTGAGGGGTGGACCAACGTGGGCACCATCGCCGGCGAGATGAAGGACCCCGCGCGCGACCTCCCGCGCGCCATCGTGGGCGGCGTCTCGCTCATCATGGCGGTCTACCTGGCCATCAACGTGGCCTACCTCTGGGTCATCCCCGCAAGCGAGCTCATGGGCATCGAAAGCCCCGCCGCCGCGGTCGCGACCAAGCTCTTTGGCACGTCGGGCGGCACGCTCATCAAGGTGGGCATCATCATATCGGTCATCGGCGCCGGAAACGGCTTTCTCATGTCGGGCTCGCGCGTGGCGTACCAGCTTGCCGAGCAGGGCGCGCTGCCGATGAGCCCCGCGCTCGCGCGCCTCAACGACCGCGACGTGCCCGCCAACTCCATCGCGCTCATCGGCGTGCTGGCCTGCCTGTATTCGCTCATCGGCGAGTTTGACCTCCTGACCGACCTGGGCGTCTTTTCGTGCTGGGTGTTCTACACGCTCACGTTTGCGTGCGTCATGAGGCTGCGCCAGACGCATCCGGAATGGCCGCGCACCTATCGCGTGCCGCTCTATCCCGTGGTGCCGCTGCTTGCCATCGGAAGCGGCCTCTACGTCATCGTGAGCCAGCTCTTCTTCTCGGGGCAGCGCGGGCTGCTGATGAGCCTGTGCAGCGTGGGCATCACGCTTCTGGGGCTTCCCGTCTACTATGCGGTGAGGCGCCGTGCCCGCTAGCGAGGGCGCGCTGCCGCACGCCGTCGAGGGCTTTGACCCCGAAGTCAACCTGCGAGACCTGGGCGGCTGGCCCACGGCCGACGGGCGGGTGGTCCGCCCGGGGCTCATCTTCCGCAGCTCTCGCCTGGACGTGCTGGACGTGGACGAGCTGGTGCGGCTGCAGCAGCTGGGGCTTGCCTGCGTGGTGGACCTTCGTCCGGAGGGGGAGGCGGCCGCGCATCCCGACCCGCGCTTTCCCTCCATCCGACATATGCAGGCCGATGCGGGGCGAGAGGTGCTTGCCGCGGAGGCGCTGGACGGTGCCTCTCCCGACGAGGTGGTCGACGCGCTCGCGGCAAACACGGCGGCGATGGCCTTTGGGAACGTCGGTGCCGCCAAGGTGCTCGGGCTTCTCGCGAAGGGCGAGGCGCCCCTGCTCTTTCACTGCAACTCCGGACGTGACCGCTCGGGCGTGGTGGCCATGGTCGTGCTCATGGCGCTGGGGTGCTCCGACGACGTCCTTCTGGCCGACTACCTGCTGACAAACGCCTACCGCGCCCGCTCGCTGGCGTATCTGGAGGAGCGGTACGCCGACGTGCTGCGGCTGGGGGAGGCGTACCGCCCGCTGGTGACGGTGATGGCGGGCGTGCTTGAGCAGGCCGGCCGCGCCGTGCTTGGCGCCATCGATGCCGCCTATCCCTCGCGCGCGGCGTACCTGCGCAAGGAGTACGGCCTGGACGAGAGGCGCCTCTCCCTTCTCCGCGCCCGCTACCTGCGCTGATACGAAAGGGTGGGACCCTTGCGTATCGATACGAAAGGGTGGGACCCCTTCGTATCGCGCTAGGGCATGTGGGGGTAGCCGAGCTGGCGCAGCGCCTCGTACACGACGATCGCCACGGCGTTTGAGAGGTTGAGCGAGGTGATCTGCCCGGCGCGCGGATCCACGAAGTTGCCGCAGATGTCGCGCGGCATGTCGGGATGGAGCTCGCCAAAGCGCCGGTGCCAGCCGTCCGCGTCCACGAGCGCGTCGTCGCCCAGCATGGGGATCCGCTCGCAGCGCCCGGGGTTCGCGGCAAGAAGCCCCTGGTCAAGCCCTGCGCTCTCCTTGCCAAAGACGAGCCAGTCGCCGTCGCGGTACGCGGCGTCGCTGTACACGCGCGGGCCGGCCTTGGTCAGCAGGTGCACGGACTCCGAAAGCCCGCCCTCGTCGCCCACCTCGGGGTTCTGCGCGCAAAAGGCTCCCCACGACTCGTAGGTCCGCACGTCAAGGCTCTGCCAGTACGCCAGCCCCGCGCGCCGCACGGCGTCGTCGGACAGGCTGAACCCCATCGGCCCCACCAGGTGCAGCCGCACTCCCGTAAGCACGCAGGTCCTCCCGATGTTTCCGGTGTTTGCGGGTATCTCCGGCTCTACAAGCACGACGTTGAGCATGGCGTGGCGTCCCTTCTCGCGAACACCCATCATACGACAGGCGCCCGATGGCTGCAGTCCGCGGAAAACTTGCCCGCCGTGCGCGGACGGTATGCAAGAATGCCCCTAAGCCGTCATTTGTCGGCATGTATTGTCCGATAGTCCAAAGGAGTGCCTATGTGGTGTCCCAACTGTGGCAACGAGGTACCTGAGTCCGCCTCGTTTTGCATGAACTGCGGAACCGACCTGCGTCCCTTCAAGACTGCTACGTCCTCTTCGGGCGCAGGGTCGACCGTGACGTCGATCCCCCTGCCCGATCCCGCGCCGGCACCGGCGCCCGCGCCACAGCCGGCGCAGCACATGGCGTCCGCCACCAACGAGGCGATGCGCCGCGCGCAGAGCTTCATGGCGCTCCTCGACGAGAAGGGCTACCACTACGACTACCTGCACGAGCGCGAGGGGGACCATCGCGACGGCTTGGTCGCGCTGTCGTTTGGCGGCGGGAGCTTCTCGTTTGCCTCGATCCGCATCTTCGTCGACTTTGACTACAACAACGCCGGCGAGGGCGACTCCGTCCACATCTGGTGCTCCGGGCTGGCGTCGTTCCCCGCGGACCATCGCCGCGCCGCGCTCGAGGCCATCAACCAGGTGGGCATCAAGAAGCGCTTCATTCGCTACTACCTCGACAAGGACGGCGACCTCACGGCCGACGCCGACTTCTGGATCGGCGCGGACTCGGCGGCGCAGCGCACCTTCGACCACATGACGACCTTTGTCGGGGTCATTGACGACACCTACACCGACCTCCAGAAGGCCCGTTGGAACTAGGGCATCGAGCGCAACAGAAAGGAGGGTCCCATGGGACTCTTTGGCAGGAAGAGCGAGCCGGCTGTGGAGACCGTGTCGGAGTCGCTGCGTAAGAAGCGCGAGTTCTGCGCGTATCTGGACCAGAAGGGCACCTACTACCACGACGTGGACACCGACCCCACCATGATCCGGATGAACTACGGCGGCGGCGACTTCGTGTTCTCGTCGCTGACGGCGTGGGTCGACTTCGATCCGCCCTCGAACGGCAAGGGCGATACGGTGCACGTGGTCGTGCCGTCGGTCGCACGCTTCCCGGGGTCGGCGCGCGAGCGCGGCCTGGAGCTCTGCAACAAGATCTCGCAGGACAAGCGCTGGATCAGGTGCTACATCGACAATGACGACGACCTCATGATCGACGCCGACATGTACGTGACGGGCGGCGAGTTCGCGGAGGACGTGCGCGCGCTGGTGGCCATGATGATGAGCGTCATCGACGACATCTATGAGAGCGCGCAGAAGGCGCAGTGGAACTAAGGCCTCGTAGGGCCTTGCCATAACGGACCCGACTGACTCAGAGGGGATACTCCCCTTTGAGTCATTTCGGGGCTGACTCGGAAGGGATACTCCCTTCTGAGTCACGGGGAAAGGGGAGAGGAAATGAGCAAGATCGTCGTTGTGGGTGCCAACCATGCGGGAACCGCGGCCATCAACACCATCGTAGACAACTACGAGGGCAACGAGGTCGTGGCCTTTGACGCCAACTCCAACATCAGCTTCCTGGGCTGTGGCATGGCGCTGTGGATCGGCAACCAGATCAGCGGGCCGGACGGCCTCTTCTATCAGACCAAGGAGCAGTTTGAGGCCAAGGGCGTGACCATCCACATGGAATGCCCGGTCGAGCGCATCGACTTTGACGCCAAGGTCGTCTACGCCACGGGCAAGGACGGCACCGCCTACGCCGAGCCCTACGATAAGCTCATCCTGGCCACGGGGTCGCTGCCCATCATCCCGCGCTTTGAGGGAGGCGACCTTCAGAACATCCAGCAGGTCAAGCTCTTCCAGAACGCGGCCGAGGTCGTGGAGAAGCTGAAGAACCCTGACATCAAGACCGTTGCCGTGGTGGGCGCGGGCTACATCGGCGTGGAGCTGGCCGAGGCCTTCCAGCGCAACGGCCGCCACACGCTGCTCGTCGACATGGCGCCCACGTGCATGGCCAACAACTTCGACCCGGAGTTCTCTGCCCTGATGGCCAAGAACCTCGAGGACAACGGCATCGAGCCGCACTACGGCGAGGCCGTCGACCACTTTGAGGGCGCAGACGGCAAGGTCACCAAGCTCGTCACCGACAAGGGTTCCTACGACGTGGACATGGTCTGCGTGTGCATCGGCTTCAAGCCCAACAACGAGCTGGTCAAGGACTCGGGCATGGAGCTCTTTGCCAACGGCGCCATCCTGGTGGACCGCCACCAGATGACGTCCATCCCCGACGTGTACGCCGTGGGCGACTGCGCCACCATCTTCAACAACGGCCTGGACGGCGCTCCCGGCTACATCGCGCTGGCGAGCAACGCCGTGCGCTCGGGCATCGTGGCCGGCCACAACATCTGCGGGACCGCGCTCGAGACGCCGGGCGTGCAGGGGTCATCGGGCATCTGCATCTTTGACCTCAAGATGGTCTCGACGGGACTCACCGAGGCCGCGGCCAAGCGCGCGGGCATCGACGTCTTGACCACGACGGTCACCGACTGCCAGAAGGCCCCGTTCATCGAGCACGACAACCCGGACACCACCATCAAGATCGTCTACGACGCAAAGACCCGCGCCATCCTGGGCGCGCAGCTGGCGAGCACCTACGACATGAGCGGCAACATCAACATGTTCAGCCTTGCCGTGGAGAAGAAGGTCACCATCGACGAGCTGGCGCTCCTCGACATCTTCTTCCTGCCGCACTTCAACGCGCCGTACAACTACATGACGGTGGCGGCGCTCAAGGCGGAGTAGGCACTCGTCCCCGCCGCTTTGTAGATGGGGCGCGGGGACTCGGAGGGGATACCACCCTTTGAGTCAGTAAAGGGACTGACTCAAAGGGGAGTATCCCCTCCAAGTCACTTTTTTCAGGAAAGCTGAAGGCTTCTGCTGCTCCTCTGGAGCGGCGCACCTCTCGCGGAGCCCCGTCTTGGCTTGGCGGCATGAGCGGGTATAACCCGCCATGAGGGGAGGCGGTCGCCCATTTGCAATGGTATTGTAGAGACGGCAGGCAGTGTGCGACAAAGTCTCCCCTCTGGTCGTATTACGTGTGAAGGCCTTGGTTCGAAGGACCGGCAGCACGAGAGAATGGAGTAGCTCATGAAGAAGATGGCATCTATCGCGGTCGCCACGGCGCTTGCGTTCTCGCTGGTCGCCTGTGGCGGCGCGGCACAGACCGAAGCGCCCGTCGACGACGCCGGCGGCGAGGAGGCCGCCGAGGTCACGACCCTCGTGGGCGGCTGGACCATCAACGGCGACATCGCCGGCAAGACCATCACCGAGGAGCAGGCCGCCATCTTCCAGCAGGCCATGGGCGAGGTGCTCGGCGTGAACTACGAGCCCGTCGCGGTCATCGGAGAGCAACTCGTGGCGGGCAAGAACTACGCCTACCTCTGCAAGGCAACCGTGGTTGCCCCCGACGCGCAGGGCGAATGGGTGGTCGTGGTGATCTACCAGGACCTCGAGGGCAACTGCAGCTTTACGACCGCCAACCCCATCGACCCCGTCGACCTGCACGTTGTTGAGGGCGACAAGGGTGCCGTCATGGGTGGCTGGAGCATTCCCGAGTCCCCCGAGGGCGTCGACCTTCCCGCCGATGCCCAGGAGGTCTTTGACGCGGCCGTGAAGGCGCTGGCCGACGAGGGAAAGGACTACGTCCTGGCCCCGCAGGCGCTTCTCGCGACCCAGGTCGTATCGGGCGCCAACTACCAGGTGCTCTGCCTGGGCTCCGTTGACGGCGGCGCAAGCCAGCTCCTTGACGTGACCATCTACAAGGATGCGAGCGGCAACGTCAGCGTCAGCTCCGTCGACGCGCTTGACCTCGACTTCTACGTGACGCCCCTCGTCGACGAGTAGCCCCAAACGACACAAAAGGGTGGGACCCCTTCGTGACGTCACGAAAGGGTCCCACCCCTTTGTGAGGTTAGCAAGGAGGTTGTTATGCGCTTTACCGTTGCGCTTGCCCAATGCGCCTACCCGTCAGATCCCGACGTGCTGTCCCAGGTCGACGCCTGGTGCGAGGAGGCCTCCGCGCAAGGTGCCGACCTCGTGGTCTTTCCCGAGGACCTCATGAGTCCGCGCCCGCTGTCGCCCGAGGAGCTCTGCCAGATCGCCGAGCCCCTCGACGGTGCCTTTGCTCGCGGCGTCGCGGCCTGCGCCGACCGCCATGGCGTCTGGGTCGCCTTCACCCTCTACGAGCGCAACGACGAGGGAGGCCAGCCGTACAACACGGCCGTCCTGGTGGATGACGCGGGGACGATCGTGGCCTCCTACCGCAAGACGCACCTCTATGACGCCCATGGCGTGCGCGAGTCCGAGCGCACGGGCAGGGGAGAGGAGCTCTTTGTCCCCGTGGACACGCCCTTTGGCAAGATGGGCCTCGCCATCTGCTATGACCTGCGCTTTCCCGAAGTCGCCCGCGCCGCGGCGCTGGCCGGCGCCGACGTCCTGCTCCTGCCCGCGGCGTGGCATGACGGTCCCGAGAAGGCCGCGCACTGGGAGACGCTCCTGCGTGCCCGCGCCATCGAAAACGAGCTCTTCGTGCTGGCAGCCGGCAGGGCGGGCGAGCGCTATGTGGGCAGATCCATGGTGGTCGACCCGCTCGGCCGCGTGCGCGCGCAGGCGCCGGGCAGGGACGAGACGCTCGTCATCTGCTCGGTCGACACCGCGGAGGTCGCAAAGGCGCGCGAAGCCATGCCCCTGCTCGCGCACCGCCGCCCCGAGCTCTATGCCTGACTCTCCTTCTCAGTCCATCGTGGTCTCTGCGTGCTCCATTAAGCGCTCGCCTGCTCGCCCTCCTTCTTGGGGCCGGCGGAAAACGTGAGCGCGTGCTTGGGGCAGACGTGCGCGCACTCGCTGCAGCGGATGCACTCGGCGTTGTTGGGGTCGAGGACGGGGTTCACGCCCATCTTGCAGGTCTTGGCTTGCGCAGGCGGATTGCCCGGCTATTCGTAGGGCCATTCGGTCGTGTCCGGGATGGAGCCCCCCACGTTGTAGCGCGTGGCATCGAAGGTGTAGGTCTCGCGGTCGCTTGCGTACAGCGTGGCATAGGGGTCTGCGGCATAGAGCGCGTCAAAGGAGCAGCCAGAGAGGCCTGACGGGTCCTCCTTTGCCTGCACCCGCAGCTCGGCAAACGAGATGGGCTGGCCGTCGCGCGTAATCGTGCCCTCGTCGACGACGTAGAAGTGCGTGTACACGTTGATCACAGAGAGGTTCTCGTAGTCCGCGAAGAGTTGCCCGTAGTGCTCCACCTGGTCGTCGCGCATCTCGTTTACCGCCTGGCAGAAGCCCTCGAAGTCCTCCGGCAGCGTGCCGCGCGGAACCACCACCCACGTGCGGACGTTCAAGACCCTGTCGTCGCCCTCCTCCGTCTCCGAAAGGGCGATGACCTGGTCTTCCGTGGCACCGGAAAGCTTGGGGAGCAGCAGCGAGACGAGCGACTCGTCAAAGCTGCCGGCGTTGTTGGGCTGGCGCCAGGTGTTTGTGAACACGCCTGCCGCGTCGGGCGCCAGCTTCCCATAGAGGTCGCTGAGCTCGCAGCGGCTTGAGAACGTCGCGTAGCCGGTGAGGAGCTCGTTGCCATAGGTGTTCTCAAAGTCGTAGGCCCCGCATGTCTTGAGGCATGCCTCGCGGCCCTCCTCGAACGGGAGGACCAGGTCGTCCTTGTCGTTGGGGTAGTCGTAGCTCAGGGGACGGTACCACAGCGTGAAGGGCGTGTCTGCCTCCAGCAGGGTCACGTCGGTGTAGGCGTCCAGGGCCTCGTTTGCCTGGTTGACGAGGGTCACGAAGGTGACAGGGTCGCGCAGGGGGTCGTCCTCGCCCAGGTCCCAGAGGTAGAAGTTGCCTCGGGAGCACACGACGTCCCTTCCCTGGATGCCCTCGAACGACTCAAAGAGCTGCAGGTCCTGCTTGGCCTGCTCGTAGGTGGCGCGCGCCTCCGCCACGTTGGCCGAGAAGCGCGCGGGCTGCTCCCAGCGCCAGTAGTCGACCGTCGCGACGAGCCCCTCGTCGTCGCCCTCCATGCAGATGAGGCGCGTCGTGGTGCAGTCGCTCTCGTCGCGCTTTGGCGGGACGGGGATGGGCCCGTTGTTGGGGAAGGGGTAGGAGAAGTCCATGATCTGCCAGTCGACGCCCGTCTCCTGCTCGATGTGGTCCTCCGAAAGCTCGGCGATGCGCACCCACAGCTGCGGGCTGCGTGCGCTGGTGGTGTCGCCATAGCCTGCGGACGAGTCGGGCCAGCTGCCCTCGGCGACGAGCTTCCGCAGCTCGTCGGGCGTGATGAGGTCGGCATCGTCCCCGCGGTTCTCGTAGAGGGAGTCGATGGACCCGCGCAGGGCGTCAAAGGTCTCGAGGTCGCGCTTGGAGGACTCGCGGGCGCTGATGAAGCTTGCGTCTGCGCGCGAGTCGCCGACGGGGGAGTCCGAGCAGGACGACACGCACGAGGCGGTCATGAGCGAAAAGGCGATGACGCCCAGGATGCCCAGCACGAGGTTGAGCACAAGGCAGCCGGCAAAGAGGCCTGCCAGCACCTTCCACCAGCTGCGCGAGGGCTTGGGCTCCTCCTGCGGTTCTGGCTGGGGCGGCACATAGGAGTACTGCACCTGTTGATAGTCCTGCGGAGGGACCGCTGAGTCGGGCAGTGGGGTTCTCTCGACAGGCGAGGCGGAGGCCGTAGTGCCTTCGGGGCTTTTGTCGGGACGACCGTTCTTGTTGAGGTACTCGTCTGCCATGGGGATTCCCGTGCCTGGTGACCAAACGTACAGGGCCATGATAGCGCGACCGAAGGAGTGGCGGACACGCGCGTTCGTCCGTGGACGGGCTGTGGCGGTGGCAGGGCGGCGCTACAATGCTGTGCAAGGTTAACAATTCCTCACACGCATTTTGGGGAGGTGCGATGGCAGACGAGAGGGACGAGGCCCAGCGCCGCATGAAGGCCGTCGCGACTGAGGTGAGGTCGGCCGCCGCTCGTGGCGCCGCCGACGCCGCGAGCGAGGAGGAGAACCGCGCGAGCGCCCGCAAGGGAGCGCTCTTCTTGGGCGCCGTTGTGGCCGCGTACGTGGTGTACCTGGTGCTTTCCGGGCAGATGGCGACCTTTGTCGAGGCGCTTTCGGACGTGGACCTGCGCTGGGTTGCCGGCGCCGCCTTCTGCTTTGTCATGTACTTCATCTTTGGCGTGCTGGCCTATGCCATCGCGGTCTACCTGGACCACGACTCGCCGGTGGGCATCCTCGACCTCATGAGCGTCGAGGCGTCCGGCATCTTTTTTGGCAACCTGACGCCCATGATGGCGGGCGCCGTGCCGTCCCAGATCGTGCGTCTCACCCGTACGGGGCTGGACGTGGGCGAGGCGTCGGCCACGCAGTTCACGCGCTTCATCATGTTCCAGCTGGCGGTGGTGCTCTTTGCCGCGCTCATGCTCGTGGCCAAGCTGTCGTTCTTCTTTGAGGCGTACGGCAACATCGTCGTGCTCAACCTGGTGGTCTTTGGCGTGCACCTGGCCGAGTGCGTGGGACTCTTTGTCATCTGCCTGTGCCCCGGGCTCGTCATGCGCGTGGGCAACTGGGCCATCGAGTTTTTGTCCAAGCATGGGTGGCTCAAGAACCGCGAAAAGATGGACGAAATGGTCAACGTCCAGGTGATGGAGTTCTCCGAGGCCTTCAAGCGCGCCGCGCGCGACCTGCCCTCGATGGGGCTGACGCTTCTGGTGACCATGGCACAGCTGGCCAGCCTCTACATGATTCCCTGGTTCGTGCTGCACGCGTTTGGCCGCACGGGCGACTTCCTTGAGTGCCTGGCCGCGGGCTCGATGGTGCAGATGGTGGCGTCCGCCGTGCCGCTGCCGGGTGGCACCGGCGGCGCCGAGGGCGGCTTTGTGATGTTCTATCGGCACATGTTTGGCCCCGCGACGTCGGCAGGCTTCCTCGTGTGGCGCATCGTCACCTTCTTTGCACCCACGATCATCGCCGCGCCGCTTTTGGGCCTGACCACGCGCAACCGCACGGTGAGCATCTACCATCGCGTCCAGCGCCTGAAAAGCGGCAGGCGCGGGGGCGGCGCCTCGGTGCGCATTGACCCAAAGCGTCTTAGGAAGTAGCAAAGTTCGGCCGTCCTTTGGTTGTCTGTCGTCAATCGTCTCTTGTGGGTATCAAAGAACTGAGACCCCACCCGCCGCAGGTTGCTGCGGGTGGGGTCTCCGTCGTCACCTGTGGTTACGCTTGGAGATTTCAATAACCTCCCAGAGGATCTGCTTTATTGTTTAATTGACTGTGTTCTTGCTGACGGAATAAGATGTTTGAATGTGTTCTTGCTGACGGAATAAGATGTTTTGGACTTCAACTAAGCGTACTGACATGTTACGCGAGGCAGGAAGGTGCCCATGATGGATGAAACGCAGCAGGGAAAGCTTGCCAATCGCGTCACGGGTGCCAATATGTCCAGACGAGGGTTTTTGCGCGGCGCTGCGACGGTCGTGACCATGGGATTCTTGGAGCTCCTTCCGCGTGTAGAGGGCGGCTACCTCACTCCCGTGTACGACGCGCTCGGGACGTCGACGGCCTTGGCACTGGAGGGTAGCTCCTCGTTTACCGTCACGGTGGTTGGTAAAGGTGAGGTCGGCTTCCATGTGGTGGACGTCTCCACGATAGACTCGTCAGGCAATTACGCACCAGTGTACCAAGCTACCGTCACCGTCACCTCGCGCTTCAACAATAAGAGGGTCTCTGGCAAGACTGACAAGGAAGGCAACGTCATTCTCTCGATCGAAAGCCTCTGCCCTGCGCGCGTAGCGGGCTCCACCAACGACTACCAATGCAACGCGTCGATTTCCGTGACCACGGGCACCGACTCCCGGCCCCGTATGCGCGACTTCTCTGCTGGACTCGTCTCGTTGGAAGGCGCCTCTGGCGTCGTCATCGGGACTCACAAGCTCGACTCGAACGATTTCTATGTCGAGCGTTTCACATTTGACGACTGGGATGTTCACTACACGAAGAATAGCTTTCTTCGGAGCAAGATGAACACTTCGGACCATGCTATCGACATCCGTGTGGCAGGCGTCACAGGCAACGTGACGGGAACACTCACGGTCTTCGATGCCAAGGAGGGCACAAAGCTCTTGGGGCCTTTCCCGGCTAATGCGACCTACGATGCGTCAACCACGTATGCGTCTGCCCGCGTGACGGGCAAGTTCCTTGAGTCGGGGCATAGTCAGTGCTTCATCAAGGACTCCGTCATCCTGCAATACGACTATTCCTATGGCGGGAAGACCAAGACCGACAAGATAGAGATGAGCATTGAGGATACGCCAATGGACAAGGCGGTGGTGCCCTTCTACCCGCTGCCCTTCGATGCGGACTCGATCTTTTCGTTCTCCGCGAGCGGGGATTGGCCCTGCTTCAACGGACTAAGCTTCTCACTGCTTGACCCGGGCTTTCCGCTGACGGTGTCGTTCACCCCGATCACTCTCATCGTAGGCATCGGGCTCGATGCCTCCATGGTGAATGACAAGGGCAAGTTGTCCGCGACTGCTTGGATGAATGAGCCTCACCTCAACGCCATTCGGCGCCTCAAGAACACGAGCAACAGCATGGACTACCGAATGCGGCTGCGCGAGAAGAACAAAGCTGCCGTTGAAGAGGACGAGAACACCTCAAAGCAGAACAAGCACATCCTGGGAAACTTCGACCTGACGATCATTGCGCGCATCGTGGCATGCATCCAGTGGAGCGGTCTCAAGTCAGATCCAGACTACGGTTACAAGAAACTCTTTGACGGGAAGGGCAACTTCGAGGTAGGACTGTCCCTCTCAGGAGGCTTCACCGTCTCGGGCACAGTCGGTCCCGTTCCCATGTTCTTCTCCCTCACGGCGGGCGTGGCGGCCACTTTCGCAGGAATGCTGGACATCGCCAAGGAGATAGCGGAGTCGACGAGAGAGCTCGCACTCAAGGATGCTAATGTCAACCTCTCCGGTGCCGTCTCCCTCAACTTCAAGTTCTTCCTCACGGTGAGCGGGGGAGTGGGTTACAGTGGCCTCTGCACCCTTGGCATCAGCGCGACGGTTACCATCCCGATATACTTCGGGTGGAAAGAAAAGAAGACGAGCGGCCAGTCTGACCCGCACATCGCCATCGGTGTCACCTTTCTGCTCGAGGTCGTCTTCCAGTGCCTGCTCTTCAAGGTCTCTGGGCAGATCTGGTCGTATGCAAAGAACCCCTGGTTCGACAACTGGAAGAAGGGTGATGGCGCACTTGATGAAGCCTCGGTTGGCGATGATGCCTGGATTGCCGCAGGGGTAAAGCCGCGATTCTTGCTGGACCACGAAGGTGAGCTGCGCCACAGCTTCATCGCCGCCAATGACGGCACGCTGTTGAGGGGCAGTGACGACCCCTTTGCCGATATGATTCCCGTCACAAACGACCAAATGCATGGTGCGCGGGAGGCTGACGCAACAAAGGCTGCGTCTGACGAGGAGTCCCTGGACGCGGCTTCTGAGATGGCGCGTTTCGTAGCGGTGGAAACGGACGGTATGGAGAAAGTGTTCTTCCGCGCCGACGATAACACGTATGTCTACGTAGACAAGGCGCCCTGTGTGGTGATGGGGGAGGACGGCTCGGTCGTTACTGAGCTCGTTGACTGCCCAGGGACCAACACCTTCCGCTTTGTCGATGAGCCCCTGGCTGCACAGGCGGAGGATGTCGAGCTCGACGATCAGGAGGGGCCGACGGAAGATCTCGAGGCCCAGGATGCGCCGACGGACGAGGCGGGGGCGCAGGCTGTCCTGACGGAAGACCTTGAGGCCCAGGCTACTGTTGCGGAAGTGCCCGAGGCTTGGACGGACGAGTCGGACGACCCTGACTGGTCGGGAGTTGCTGCAGCCGTAATACCTAACGCCGACATCACAGATGGGCTACCTGCAGTTGAGCTTACTGCCGATGAGGCTCCTATGGACGAGATCTCCATGGACATGCTCCCCGCTGACGAGCTTCCCACGGGCGAGCCTCTCACAGAAGAGGCTCCTGAAGACAAGGTTTCCGAGGACGAGGCAGAAGCCTTGCAGGCCCAGTCCGATGAAGACGCCCCGTTTGCGGGCGACCCGTTCCTTGGCTTTGCGCTTCCTGCGGGCGAGGAATACAGCTACCAGTACATTGAGGGAAAGACGACCGGAAACTACTGCGGCATTGCGGGAATCGCAGACATTGCCGAGCATGATGGAGTCACGCCAAGCGTTGACGTCGTTATCTATGATGAGGTATTCAGCGACCCACGCCAGCGTGTGGTAAGCATTGAGGGAGTTCCGCACCTCTTCCGTATCGTGACCATATCGTATCCCACCGCTACGGGTGAGCCGCGATGCAGGAGTCGCGTGGTGGCTTCGCGTTTTGACCTTGCGTCCCGGACGTGGGGCCAGCCCAAGGTTATCGAGTATGGAAGCGGCGACAAGGACCTTCCGCGCCTTGACATATTTGATTACGACTTTGACATCGTCGCCCGTCCTGCGTCGGCCCTGTGGACCAAGGGTGCTTCCGCGTGCCTCGTAGTTACGGGTGGCCTTCGTCCCAACGGAGATAACACATCCGTCTACGATGCGTTTGCCGCGCCCACGGTCTCCGTGGTGATCCTAGACCAAAGTCTGCGCGTCATGCACTGCTCGGTAAAGCGTGTTGACACGTCTCTTTATCCTGACGGCAACAAGCACACGATCCTTTGCCCGCGCATTGCCGACGGCTTTGCCTATGGCAGCTTGAGCGGTGCGATTGCCTACGCGTTCCTGCACAGGAGCGCTACGGAGGCGAATCTGCTTATGTCCTCTGCGGCAAGCGTCTCGTTTGGCGTTGGGTACTGCTACATTCGTGATGGGTACTTCAATCTGTCCGCCAACCTCAAGGATGAGGTGACACTTCCCTCAACGGTGACGGACATTGAAGTCGTTGCAGGGGGTTCACTCGAGAAGTCGTACGACTCCCTGCTCACATTGCTCTTCAATCGGTCGGACGGCTTTGACGTCTGCTCTGCGATGCTTCCCGTACACAAGGGCTTTGACAGCGTGGTAATCAAGCACAACGTGAGCAGCGACGGCCCCCTTCCCGAGATCAAGCCTTGGTACTACCATGGTTCGTTCCTCTTTGTGAAGGAGCGTCCAGCCACGGAGAATGGACAGGAAAAGGACTTCTATCTCTATGAGGGGACATTTGACCCCACGAGCGACGGACAGAAAAGCCTGACGCCCAGGCGCGTGGACAAGGCAGGAATAAAGAGCGGCAGATTTTCCGTGAGTCCCTCGGGGAGCTACCTCTTCTACTACGAAACGTTCCGTGGCAATCCCGGGGATGACATTGATCCAGATACTGGCGAGCACACCCCGACGTATGACGAGGTCTATCGGATCATGGCGTCGCGTTACGTGGACGGCACCTTCTGCGAAGATTTCCCATTCTGCGAGCTCAACCACCCCGTTGACCACTTTGCCATCATGGACATCACTCAGGACGCGAGCACGTTCCTTGCCACCCAGATCACCGACGCCAGCAAGAGCCGCGCCTCTCTGCGCTACATTGCGGTGCCGCTCTCACTTTCGGCTGAGGTGGAGGCCATGACGCAGAAGGAAGACTTTGTCTACGCCGGCAAGAAGTGCCCATTCAAAGTCGATGTCCGCAACCACGGCAACCTCATCATCGAGGGGTTCGACCTCGAGCTGTTAGACTCTGCCGGCGCCGTGATCGACACCGTCGAGATTGGCAAGATCGACCCAGACAACATCTATCTGACTGCATCAAGCACTAGCTGGGCAGATAACCTCATGGGCGCTTCTGACCCCGAGACCCCCTTACGCCTCTCTGCGGCAGAGGAGCAAGGCCTTCTCATGCCGGGAAAGCTCGTCACGTACGAGGTGGAGTTCAACATTCCCGAGAACTGGTCGGGGGAGAAGACCGTGCGCGTTCGGGTCGCAAACGCCCGCACACCTGACCTCGAGGCAATGAGTGAAGACGGCAACGTGGTCCGACACTTCCATGAGGGTGTGGACTCGTCGATCTTGCTCCATGGTGCTTCAGCCGAGGCGCTTCTCTACGATCCAGAGGAGTCCCAGAAAAAGAATGAGGAAGAGAACAAAAAGCGCAGGGAACAGCTGCCCAAGACTGCTGACCTCCTGAGTCCGCTGGATGCTGTCGGGCTTGCGGCGGGTGGCTTGGGGGCGCTGCTCGCTGGATACTCCGCGCGTCGCGTCGAAGTGGAGCGTGAACAGTTAGAGGGAGAAGGCGAGGATCTCGAGAAATGACATGCAAGGTGGCAAGAAGGTACTGGTGGGAAGATCGTGACAAGTGCGTGACGCTTCCTTGGCACCTGCTTGTGCTTCTTGTAGCGTTGATTGCCTGCTTTGCATTGCTACCCTGTCGCAGTGCGCTTGCCGTGATAGGCGTGACCAAACCCTGGGAATACACGCTAGATGGCAAGGGACAAGCCACCATAACGGCCTTCAACCCCAAGGGCACGGTTGCTAACCTCGAGGTTCCCTGCACCATCGACGGTCATGAAGTCGTTGGTATCGCAAACGCCGTCTTTGCGGGTGACACAGCCCTGAGCACCGTCACCCTCCCAAGTAGTATTACTTCGATGGGTGGCTCAGTATTTGCTGACTGCACCAATCTAGTGTCAGTGGACCTCGGAGCCATGGAGGAACTGGAGCGCATCCAGACGGCAAGCTTTGATGGCTGCACGTCGCTCACCTCGATCACCATTCCGGCAAAGGTGAAGACCATTGGTCCCTCGGCATTCCAAGGGTGTAACTCCCTCAAGAAGGTGACATTCCTCTCACCGTATAACCCTTATGACGACCCGTCGGTCTACCTCACCATTGGCGCCTACGCGTTCGAAGGGTGCACTGCACTCGAGGCTATCGAGATTCCCGCGTGGACGGGCAAGATAGAGATGCAGGCTTTTCTCAACTGCACAAGCCTCAGCAAGGTTACCTTTCTGGGTGACGTCCTGACCGAGCTTGGGACGATGGCATTCGCTGGCTGCATTTCGCTTGAGGAGGTTTGCTTGCCAGATGGCGACGTCTATCTGGGGAGGCAGTCATTCTCGGAGTGTGCTTCGTTGAGGTTTGTCGCCTTCACCAGCAAGCCTACCACCATTGGAGACGCCGTCTTTGAGGATTGCGGCAACCTAAGCCTTGTCGCCATTCCTGAAGGCACGGAGCCTTCCGACTGGTGGAAGCTGGGCATTCCATCTGACGCATCCTTTCTGGTGATCAGGGTAAATGAGGATGTTTCTCTCGACACCGTGACGGTCGTGGAGGCAATACGCGCGGAAGAAAGACAGCAGATTGACTTACCGGCCTCGGTCGGTACGCGACCCATTACTGAGATTGGGGAGTTTGCGTTTGCGGGTGACAGCGGTCTGTGGCTCGTAACCTTTCCGGACGAATGCCACGTTTCCTCACTGGGGCGTTGCGCCTTCCAGGACTGCACGGAATTGAGGTCCATCACCATCCCCGAAAGCGTCGAAGCGCTCGGAAATGGTGTCTTTAGTGGGTGTTCCTCCCTCGGTATCGTGAGCTTTGGCACAAACCAGCTCGAGATTGTTCCTCATGGTGCGTTCAGTGAGTGCGCTTCTCTCGAGTGCATCCGTCTTCCCGAGGGGCTGAAGACCATAGAGAGAGACGCGTTTTTCAATTGCACCTCTCTCAAAGAGATGTACCTTCCTGATTCGCTCACAACTATCGAATGCAATGCAATTTACTGTGACAATACGACGATGCCCATCAAGACCATGCGCATGCCTGACTCCGATGCGGCGATGAGCGTATGCAAGACAAGCAGCGGTGTCGAAAGTGACGCTTCGTTCTATGGCTCGTGGGACATGGAGAACATGACCTTCTTGGTTACCTGTGGGTCTTGGTTCGAGGCAAATTGGCTGAATCCTCGTTTGGACGGTACGTCAACTACAGCAACGCTTCCAACAACGACGCGCACCTACGTGCCCGTCGACCTCGCCGAGGAATCGGTTAGCATCACCGAGAAGAAGAACCCCACCTTCAACGGGGCGCCCCAAGGGCCCGCGCTGACCATCTCGCGCTGGTATCACAGCTTGGAGCTGCCGACGGATTACAGCTTTGTGTACACCGAGGAAAGCATCAACGCTGGTGCCACCTCGGCCATCATGCGGGGCGATGGGGTCAGGTTCAAGGGCGAAGTTGAGATTGCATATCAGATTGAGCCGGCTAACCTGAACGATTGGAAGGACGCGCTGCGGGCAGACCCACTCATCTCGGGTTGCTTCTGGGACTATGACGACTGGACGCCGATTCCCTCCAAGTTGGTCATCGATGGATTTGAGAGCGGCTTGTACTCCTATACGATGAAGGCGGCGGACTATCGCATTGATGGGTATGCCAACAACTCAAGTGCGGGGGAGGCAGCCATTGCCCTGATGGGCGAAGGAAACTTCACCGGGTCATGCGACCTTACCTTCACCATCGCAAAGCGAGACCTGGCTACCGAGGCCGTGGTGGAAGAGATTGGTGACCAGTGGTACACGGGTGAGGAGATCAAGCCAACGCCTTCCGTCAGCGTGCCCAATCGCAATGGCAAGCCAATCGAGCTTGGCGAGGAGTACGGTGACTTCTCGCTTTCTTACGAGAACAACGTGAACGTGGGGACTGCGACCGTGGTCATCACGGCGCTTGATGAAGCCAACGTGTCAGGTAGCAAGCGCGTGGAGTTCAATATCAGGTCGGTTAGCCTTGACGATGCGACGATTGCTCCCGTTGACGATCAGGTTTTCACGGGCACAGGGATACAACCCGAGCTCGATGTGCGCATTGATGGAGAGCGACTCTCGCCAGGCAAGGCGTATACGGTCACGTACGAGGGCAATGTCAACGTGGGGACCGCGACAGCCACGCTCGTTGGCGTCGAACCTTACTGTACGGGCACCAGGACTGTGGAGTTCCAGATCGTGCCCAAGGAAGTGACGGTGACCGCTCAGGATATCTCGAAGGTTTATGGGACAGATGACCCAGAACTCACAGCCGTGGTTGAGGGGCTTATCGGCTCGGACCAGGTTGCCTATGGGCTCTCGCGCGAGGCAGAGGAGGATGCCGGGACCTATGCCATTACCGCAACGGGCGATGAGCTGCAGGGCAACTACCACGTTACGTACGAGGATGCCGTGTTCACCATCGAGTGCGCGGGGCTTGGAGCCACCGTGCTTGCGGAAGCCATTCCCGCACAGACGTATCGTGCGAAGGCCCTGGAGCCTGAGTTGACGCTCTGCCGTTCCGACAACGGTCAGAAGCTTGTGGCAGGAACAGACTTCGAGGCAACGTATCGCGACAACGTCTCCGCCGGGACCGCCTTCGTCGAGATTACGGGAGTGGGCAACTACAACGGCTCGATGCTTCTGCAGTTTGACATACAAAAGCTGGATATCTCTGGCGCGGAGGTCGTTGTGCCGTACCAGGTCTATACCGGCGAGGCCATCGAGGCACTCCCGTCACTGGTGCGTGTTGGGGTTGATGGGGAGTGGGTAGACCTGACCCTTGACGACGACTACGCCGTCTCTGGGTGGAGGGAGAACGTCAATGTTGGTACGGGCTTCCTGACCGTATCGGGAACGGGCAGCTGCTACGGGCAGAAGACTGCCACCTTCGAGATCCACAAGATTAATGACCTCAGCTATGGGGAGGTCTGGCCCATTCCTGACCAGACGTGCTGCCTGAGGGAAATCTATCCCCACACGGTGGTCACGCTCGGAGACGCGCTGCTCGTTGAGGATGTTGACTACGTTGTGAACTGGTCGGGCAATCAAGACGTGGGCATTGCGACGGGGACGGTGTCTGGAGTCGGGGAGCTCAAGGGGGAACTGGGAGCGACGTTCCGCATTCTCCCGCTCGACATATCGGATGCTGAGCTCACGTACAAAGGCGAGCCTGCTCGGTGGTGGGGAGGACAGCCTCAGCGTTACTACCCCAAGGTAACCATCGGTTCGCATGAGCTGGTGCCAGGCGTCCATTTCGAGTGCTCGTTCCTGGACAACACAGAGATCGGGACGGCAACCGTTATTGTCAAGGGCATAGGTAACTGCGTCGGTGAGGCGCGGACCACCTTTGATATAGCGCCATGCCTGGCACGCATCATTCCTGATGACGCAAGCAAGGAGTATGGAACGGTCGATCCGCCGCTCACTGCGTCGGTGAACTATCTCTTTGGGGCGGATACCGTGGAGTATGACCTCGTGCGCGAGGAGGGCGAGAGCGTCGGCACCTACCAGATAACGTCTGCTGGCGAGGAGTTCCAGGGCAACTACCAGCTCGTGTGCGATGCGACGGCAACGTTCACCATCACGCCCGCAGACCTCTCAGCAGCCGTTGTGACAGTTGAGGACCAAGTCTTTGACGGGACGCCACGTGAGCCTCAAGTGAAGGTGATGCTTCGCGGCACCGAGCTCTCCGAGGATGATTATCAGGTGACCTACGCCAACAACGTCAACGTTGGCGAGGCGAGCGTGACCGTAACGGGAACGGGCAACTATGTGGGCTCCGCAAGAGGGTCGTTTGCCGTCCTCCCACGTAAGGCAACCATCGTGCCCGATGCTGCTTCCAAAGCCTATGGGGAGAACGACCCACAGCTTACCGCTACCGTGACGGGCGTCGTGGATGGTTCCACGTTGCACTACGAGCTTTCCCGTTTGCCAGGCGAGGGTGTCGGGGCCTACGAGATATCTGCTTCGGGCGAGGCGCTTCAGGGCAACTATGAGGTCGTGTTTGGGACGGGAACCTTCACGATCACGCCTGCTGACCTCTCTTCTGCCGTGGTGACGCTTGATGACCAGGTCTATTCCGGCGCGGAGCTCACTCCTGAGGCGGATGTCGTCCTAGGCGGAGAGACGCTTGTAGCGGGCATTGACTATGCTCTTGCGTATGACAAGAACGTCGATGCCGGCACCGCGACGGTGGCGGTTACAGGTGTGGGCAACTATATGGGAGAGACGGCAGCCACCTTTGCGATCCTGCCCCGAGACATCTCGGGGAGTAACTGCCAGGTGCTCACGCCCATCCAAAAGTGGGAGGGCGTTGCGCTGACCCCCAATCCGTCCGTGGTGAGCGTGACACTTGAGGACGAATCAGTACGGTACCTAGAGCTTGGCAAGGACTATCGGGTTACGGGTTACAGGGATAACACGGACGTTGGAACCGGCACGGTGCTCATAGAGGGGTTCGGCAACTATGCCGGTGAGAACTCCGGAACCTTTGCCATCATGAACGAGCGAGACCTTTCGAAAGCGCAGGTTGAGGTGGCGGACCAGCTGTATACCGGCGCGGCTCTGGAGCCAACGGTCAAGGTGACCTTTGATGGGGTCGACCTGCTGGTACGTCAGGGGGTCGATTTTGTAGCTACGTACTCTGACAACGTGAAGGTGGGAGACGCCACGGTGAAGCTCACGGGGGTTGGAGCGCTTACGGGCTCGATTGAGACGACCTTTTCGATACTTCCTGCTGACCTCTCTGGGTCTGTGGTGACGGCAGAAGACCAGATGTATCGCGGCGTTGCCCTCGAGCCTTCCGTGACGGTCACGCTTGGTGGCGTCGTGCTTCCCACCGACGATTACGAGGTCTCGTATTCGGATAATGTTGCTGCCGGAACGGCGGCTGTGACCGTTGCGGGAAGGGGCAATTGCTTCGGCCAGGCTGGCGGCACGTTTGCTATTGCCCAGGCACCCGTCACGGTGACGGCGGAAGACGTCACCAAGGCGTATGGAGAGGACGATCCACAGCTCAAGGCCACGGTGACGGGCGTCGTGGATGACTACCACGTCCTGTTTGGCCTTTCGCGAGAGACGGGTGAGAACGTCGGCTCATATGCGATTGCCGCCTCGGGAGAGAAGGATCAGGGCAACTATTCCGTGAGCTTCTTCGGAGGAACGCTGACCGTTTTGCCTGCAGACCTCTCCTCTGCCGTTGTTGAGGCTCCTGACCAGGCGTTTGACGGTTCCGCAAAGGAGCCGGAGGTAACCGTGCGTGTCGGTGGAAAAACGCTGGTTAGAGACGTGGACTACGACGTCTCGTACGCTGACAACGTGGCAGCTGGCGAGGCAACGGTTACCGTAACGGGCAAGGGCAACTACACTGGCATTGCCTCGGGGACGTTTGTGATTGCGGCTCGCGATTTGGCTCATGTGGAGGTTGCCGCTCCTCCTGACGAGACCTACAACGGGATGCGTCACACGCCGTCGGTCATGGTGACGGATGGGGACGCCGTCCTTGTCGCCGGCAAGGACTATGCCCTCAGCTATGGCAACAACGTTGACGCAGGTAGTGTGCGCGTGAGCATTGTGGGCAGAGGCAACTATGCGGGCAAGGCTAAGACCTCGTTCCAGATTCTGCCCCGGGCCGTCACGGTGGTGGCAGATGACGCTGTCAAGACGCATGGTACAGACGACCCGCTGCTGACCGCGACTGTGTCTGGAGTGGTGGATGACTACCTTGTGACGTACGAGCTTTCGCGCGAAGTAGGAGAGGACGTCGGGTCTTACGTCATTGCTGCCACGGGCGGTGCTGAGCAAGGAAACTATGTCGTGTCCTTCTCGAAAGGCACGTTTGAGATTCGCCCCGAGAGCCTTGTGGATGCCGAGGTCTTGGTTGCTGACCAGACGTACGCTGGTCTGGCACTGACGCCCGAGGTGACTGTGAAGCTGCGGGACGTCACGCTCGAGGAGGGCACGGACTACACGGTGAGGTTCCTCAACAACGTACGAGCAGGGACAGCGACCGTCGTGGTTGGAGGGTCAGGGAACTATGCGGGGACGGCCCAAGGGCGGTTTGCCGTGAAGCCTGCCCAGCTTGTAGCAACGTATGTCGGCGAGTCGATTGCCTGGGACGAAAAGCCTGCACTTGAGGTGGCGGTGACGGGATTCGTCAACGGCGAGGACGAGATGTCCGCCATCGGCTTTGAGAGGCCTGCCGTTGAGGCTCCCACGAGGCCCATGCCGGGAGGTAGCTACGTGCTTGCGCCATCGGGAGGTGCCGCCCACGACTACACCTTCGTCTATGAGGAAGGGATGCTGAAGGTGGGCCTGCGTCCGGTCGAGCATGACCCGCATGCGGAGGAGGGACTGGTGTTTGACGGATCCGAACAGGTGGGCGTCTTGCCAGGCGAGGGGTTCGCTGTGGCGGGCGGTTCTGCAACGTCGGCGGGAGAGCACCAGGCGACGGTGACACTGGACGACGGCTGGTCTTGGGCTGACGGCTCCACGGAGCCTCGCCGACTGCGCTGGGAGATTCTTCCTGCCGACCTAGCGGGTGCTTCCGTTGGTCCTATCGCCGACCAGCTGTACACAGGGGGAGCGCTCACCCCAGAGACGGAGGTCACCTTTGCTGGGCACGTGTTGGTTAAAGATCGTGACTACACGCTCTCGTGGTCAGGAAACGTCGAAGTTGGCACCGCGGTCGTGACTATCACGGGCGTTGGTAACTATGGGGGAACGACGTCTACGACGTTCGTCATCGTCGAGCCGCGATATGAGCTGGTGTCTGGGGAAGGTGCAGTCGTGCAAAAGGCCAGCGGGTCAACCCTCACGTTTGTCTTCGAGCGGATAGGCGACAATCCGGGCACCTTCGGACACTTCACAGGAGTTGAGGTTGATGGCGGTGCGCTGAGCCAAGATGCCTACGACGCCGTGCCAGGCAGCGTCTCTATCACGTTAAATGCCAGGTACCTCGACACGCTTGGTGCGGGACGTCATACCCTCAGGGCACGCTTTGATGACGGCTTTGCCGACGCGAGCTTTGTGGTGGAGGAGGCTCGCAAGGACGACCCGGTCATTCCCCGCACAGGCGACCCCATGGCACCCTCGCGTCAGCTCCTTGTGACTGCCTCGGTGGGTGCTGCCCTCGTGACTGCTGGAGTAGCGGTCCTCAAGAAAAAGAGGATCGTGTGCGGAGCTGATCTGCCCTGACGTTTCGTATGGAGGCACAGGCGATCTGGTGAGGTGTGCGCTACCATCCGGGAACGCCATTCAATTTGTTGCCACTTGTTCTGGGCAGCCGCGGGTACGCCATTCGCTTTGGCACCACTGTCCTAGACCCATCATGAAGAGCAGGAATGGTCCGAAGTGTGGGTTGGGCGCTTGTCAGCTCGAATGGGGTGCAACCATGTGTGGTGTCACTACTTGGCCAGTTCCTTTGCGCGCTCGATGCGGGCGAGGACGTGGTCCTTGCCGGCCAGCGCGAGCGTCTCTCCGATGCCCGGGGATGCGGCGCTGCCCACCACGGCCACGCGGATGGGCTGGAAGACCTTGCCCTTGCCCATGCCGAGCTGCTCGGGCAGGGGATCGAGCGCGGCCTCGATGGCCTCGGGCGTCCACTCGTCAAGGGCGGCGAGCGCCTCGGCGGCCGCGTCAAGAGCTGCGCGAGCGCCGTCCTTGGCAAGCCACTTCTTCACGGCCTTCTCGTCGTACTCCAGCTCGTCGTCGGCGGTGTAGAGGTAGGCCGCCTGGCCCACCACGTCGCCCACGAGCGTCGTACGCGGCTTGAGCGCCGCGGCCAGAAGGTCGTACCACGCCGCGTCGTGCAGGCACTCGCCGGCGGGCTCGAAGTCCGCCGCATGCAGCTGCGGGATGAGCACCTCGTCGGCAAAGGTCTGGTCGTCCATGGCATGGAGGTACTCGCCGTTGATGAAGTCGAGCTTCTTGGGGTCCATGATGGCGGGGTTCTTGCTCACGTGGTCCAGGCTGAACTCGCGGGCGAGGCGCTCGCGGCTGATGACGGTGCTCTCCCCGTCGGGAGCCCAGCCCAGAAGCGACAGGTAGTTCACGAAGGCGTCGGACAGGTAGCCCGCGTCGCGGTACTCCTCGACGCTCGTGGCGCCGTGGCGCTTGGAGAGCTTCTTGCCGTCGGTGCCCAAGATCATGGAGATGTGCGCGAAGACGGGGGTCGGCGCGCCGAGGGCCTCGTACACCATGATCTGGCGCGGGGTGTTGGACAGGTGGTCGTCGCCGCGGATGATGTGGGTGATGCCCATGCGGGCGTCGTCCACCACGGTGGCAAAGTTGTAGGTGGGGGTGCCGTCGGAGCGGAAGATGATGAAGTCGTCCAGCTCCTTGGCGTTGAAGGTCACGTCGCCGTGGACCGCGTCGTGCACGACGACGTCGCCGCGGCCGTCGGGCACCTTGATGCGGATGGTGTAGGGCTCGCCGGCGTCCACGCGCGCCTGGGCCTCGGCCGGATCGATGTTTCGGCAGGTGCGCTGGTAGCCCTGGAAGGTGTCCTTGCGCTCCTGGGCGGCCTTGCGGTCAGCCTCAAGCTTCTCGGGCGTGCAGAAGCAGTAGTAGGCCTTGCCCTCGGCCACCAGGCGCTCCGCGGCCTCCTTGTAGAGGGGCAGGCACTCCGTCTGCCAGTACGGGCCGTAGTCGCCGCCGACCTCGGGACCCTCGTCCCAGTCGAGACCCAGCCAGCGCATGGCGCGCAGGATGATCTGGGTGTTCTCGTCGGTGGAGCGGGTGGGGTCGGTGTCGTCGATGCGCAGGATGAAGGTGCCGCCGGTGGCGCGGGCGAAGGCCCAGTTATAGATGGCGGTGCGGGCGCCACCCACATGGAGCTTGCCGGTGGGGGAGGGCGCAAAGCGCACGCGGACGTTCTGGTTCTCAGACAAGGTGGTTCCTCTCGGTCATTCCGTGATGTGCAACCTATCCAGTATAGCCGCCCATCTGCCGATACAGGGGCGTGCACAAGGTGGGCACACAAAAGGATGTTCGTGCAGGCTGGAGACTGCACAAACGGCCTGTCGAGGACAGAATCGGCCATCAAACAGCACATCGTGCAGGCTGGCAACCGCACAAACGGGCTTGCACAGGCTGATTGATGCCTCCCATATCCACTTGTGCAGGCTGGAGACTGCACGAACGGGCTTGCGCGTCCGCATTTGGGGCCTTTCGTGCTCACTTGTGCTGGCTGGAAGACGGCACGACCGTTAGATGTGGACTCTCACTTTTCCTTTGGGCACGTTCACGCCAAAGAGCACCGAGTTCAAGCCCACGCCAAAGCGTGTTGCCTTCAAGAGCCTCGCGAGAAGCTCCTTTCCCGCGTCTTCAGAAGGCTTCTCGTAAGACATTCGCCCAACCTTGTCGAGCAATGCGACCTTTGCTTTGATCGCGTCATAGTCGGTGAGCTCGTCCACGTTGAACACATAGATCGTCCACCCAAGGTGAGACAGCGCCTCTCGACGTTTGCGGTCCTTTTCAATGTCACGGTGGTAGTCTTTGCCGTCAAACTCTACGCCACACAGTGCGTCAGGGTAGGCGTTGTCTATCTTGCAGGTCTTGGTCCCCGTTATTCTCTGGGCAGCTTCATCGTTTGTGACCGAATGGTTCAGGATGGGTCTCTTCAGACCAAATCCGCCCATAGAGACGGGAAGGCTCAGCATGCACGAAACCACGGTCTCCATGGGGGAGGCGCTTCCGTCGCGGACCCACTCGAGCGCCCTGCGCGCAGAGGATCGTCCATGCAGGCCTTTCAGCCGGTCAAGCGCATTGGAAATCGCGAGCGTGGTCGTGAGGTGGGGACGCTCGTAGAAGCCGGAGACAAAGCGGAAGAAGTGTGAGTAGGTCCCGCACAGCTCATATCCAAGAACAACTGCCCCCAGGAGGGACGTCTGACTTGCCATCTGAATGAACGCGAGCTCGGGACCAGTCGCGTAGCAGCCGTCTTTCAAGTCGTAGAGCAGGCCTGACGGGATGTCGGCGAGCGAGCAGACATGCGACTTGATGCCCGAGCGATAGCTACGCTTTGACCTTGCGGAGACAAGATGGTGGACGGGACGCTGCGTCACGCCCAGCCGAGAAAAGTCGATTGAGGCCAGGTCCTTCTCGGTGGGGTTGACGTCATCCATCGGTGTGGGACGTTGTGTGCGGCGGGCCCAATCCGTCTGGGGTGGGACGGAACGGAGGCGTTCGAGTGCCGAGTTATGGCTAAGCAGAATGGGCATGGGTATCCCCTTTCGTGCAGAAAATGATGTCAATGGGAGTGTGCGAAACGCAGTTCGCAAAGAGGCTCTGTGGCCTATGGGTTACTACCGTAGCAGGCAAATGAGAGTGGAAGGGAGAGCTTCGGCAAGTGGTGATTTCTTATGAGCGACTGGTTCACATTGTTATGGAAGGTCGCATCGTTATGAGAGGGAGAGTCGTTTCTTCGCGAAATGGTGGCCGTATAAGTCGCTTGTGCTTTCTGAAGACAGCACAAGCGTGACCAGCCGGTCAGATTAGGAAGCAAAGGCGAACTTGTGCTTTCAGGAGAAAGCACAAGTTCGTCGGAGTATGTCTGCCATAGCTCAACACGTCCCCATGCCGTTGTTTGAAGGAATTTTGAAACATAGTCAAAAACCTCTCTCAATATTTGACCATCAGTCAAAAAAGGGAATACTGGCATCGCGAAACAACGTCGGAAAAAGGAAGGACCGGCATATGGAACGACTTCGCGTGGGGCCAGATTCGCCCTACATCACGGCCCGGAGACTGGGCCTCAACTCGTTGCGCCTCAAGGGCTATTCAGGCGTTGACCTGGAGATTGCCAAGGGTACCGCACATGCCCTCTGCGGCGAGGACGGAAGCGGGAAGACCGAGCTTCTGCTCACGCTTGCGGGGCGCATGCTCCGCACGGAGGGCTCGCTCAAGGTGGGCGACATCGACGCCTCCCACCTGAAGGGTGTCGACCAGCTGCGCAGGCACGCAGGTCTCGCCTTCTTTGAGCATGTCAACGACGTCGAGCGGGGCCTCAGGGTCAAGACCGTGACGTCGGCAGAGCTCAGCCTTGCGGGCAAGTCCTCGCGACGGGCGGCGACCGAGGCGTACCTCGAGTATTGGGGTCTCGCCGAGTATGCCGACCGCGTGATCGAGGAGCTCGACGCCTACACCTACGACCTGCTCGGCATCGCGCTGGGCATGGCCGGGGACCCTGAGGTGCTCGTGGTCGACGACATCGAGAACGGCCTCACCGAGCACCAGACCCTCAAGCTTGCCGCGAGCCTGCGCGACCTGGCCCACGACACGGGCACCACGGTCGTCTGCGGCGTCACGGATTACGACCTCGCAGCCCAGTTTGACTCGGCGACGTGCCTTTCGGAGGGAGCGCGCGCCCAGCGCGACGCCTACCTGCGCAGGCATGCAGAGAGGGAGGTGGCATAAACGATGAGAAATCCCCTTCGTGGCCTCAGGTTCTCGCTGCTCGACTTCCATTCGGCGCGGTCCAACACCGGCCTCAAGATCGCGATGCTGGGCATCGCACTCATCCCGCTCATCTATGGTGCGCTCTACCTGATGGCCTTCTATGACCCCTACGGCAAGCTCGACACGCTGCCGGTGGCGGTGGTCAACGAGGACGTCCCCGCCAAGACGGCTTCGGGCAAGGAGGTGTCGGCCGGAGCCGACCTGGTGGAGAGCCTGAAGGACTCCGACGCGCTCGACTGGCGCTTTGTGGACGATCCCGCCGCGGCTGAGGCGGGCCTCGAGGACGGCACCTACTACAACGTGGTGACCATCCCGGCAGACTTCTCCGAAAAGGTGGCGTCCGCCGACGGCGACGACCCCCAGCAGGCCCACCTCGAGCTGCGCACCAACGACGCAAACAACTACCTGTCGTCCATCCTGGGCGCCTCGGTCATGCGCGTGGTGACGTCGGAGACCAACTACGCCATTGGCGAAAACTACTACGTGCAGATCTTTGACTCCATCGACGAGACGGGCGACTCCCTCAAGGTGGCCTCCGACGGCGCGACCGAACTGGCCGACGGACTCGTCGACGCCCACGACGGCTCGCAGAAGATAACTGATGGCCTGGGCAGCGCCAAGGACGGCTCGGGCCAGCTCGACAGCGGCATCGCGGACGCGCGTGACGGCTCGCAAAAGATCACGGACGGCCTCTCGACCGCCAAGGGCGGCTCGACCACCCTTGCGGGCGGCATCGCTGCCGCAAAGGAGGGCGCCGACAAGCTCGCCTCCGGTACCAAGCAGCTCTCTGACGGCGCTGCCTCGGCAAAGCAGGGGTCCTCTGACCTAGCCGCTGGCCTTGACCAGCTTGCGGCCGGCTCGTCAAGCCTGACGAGCGGCCTGGGCGACGCCAAGGCGGGGTCCGACTCCCTCGCGAATGGCCTGGGCCAGCTCCAGGCTGGCTCCGGTGCGCTCGAAAGCGGCCTCCAGTCCGCAAAGGACGGCTCCTCCGCCCTCGCAAGCGGCCTGGGAGACCTCAAGGACGGCTCCGAGCAGCTGGCAGGTGGCATCGAGGTTGCCTCGGCGGGCGCAAGCTCGCTCAAGGACGGGCTCGACCAGCTCAAGGCCGGTGGAGACCAGCTTTCCGCGGGAGCGGCCCAGCTCGTGGGCGCCCTCGACCAGAAGGCGGCCTCGGGCGAGCTGACCCAGCTCTCCACCAGTGCCGCGCAGGTTGCGGGCGGCATCGCGCAGGCAGGCTCCGACTTGGGACAGGTCGCCGACGCGGCACAGGGGGCAAGCTCGTATGCGCAGAGCGCCTATGCCGCGCTGAGCGATCTGAGCGCGCTGCCCACCGACGAGAGTGGCAACTACGTGATCCCGGCCGATCAGATGGCGGCGATCCTCCAGTCCGTGGCAGCGGCATCGCAGTGCGCTGCGGGCGCGGCTGACGGCGCCTCGAGCGCGAAGGGCGCGCTTGACACGCTGGGCCAGGGCGCAACCGCCGTCTCGGATGGCGTGGACAGCCTCGTTGGTTCCGTCGAGCAGGGCGGACAGCTTTACGAGGCGGCCTTTGCCTTGTCTGAGGGGGCATCGAACCTCGCCACGGGAATCTCCCAGGCCGACGACGGCGCCGCCGCGCTCGTCAAGGGCATGGGCCAGGTAAAGGGTGGCTCGGATGCGCTCACCCAGGGCATCGCCCAGGCGAAGGGCGGCGCCGACGCGCTCAACGCCGGCGTGGGCAGCGCCTACGACGGCTCCGCTGCGCTCGCGCAGGGCATCAGCTCCGCCAAGACGGGCGCCGATGCGCTGAGCACGGGTGTCGCGACGGCCCAGAGCGGCTCTGCCACCATCACGGCAGGTCTGGGAGAGGCAAAGACCGGCGCGGCCGCGCTCGACAGCGGCATCGACCAGCTTGCCGACGGGCTCGTCAGCGGCGTGGCTGGTTCCGGCCAGCTCTCGGACGGCCTTGGCAAGCTCGTCTCGGGCGCTGACTCCCTGACTTCGGGTCTGGGCGAGCTCCAGAGCGGCTCCCAGACGCTCACCTCGGGACTCTCGACGGCAAAGACGGGTTCGTCTGCCCTCACGAGCGGCATCGTGCAGCTCCTGGAAGGCTCCGAGACCCTCACGAACGGCCTCGCTGACGCAAACGAGGGCTCGCGCAAGCTTGCCGACGGCCTTTCCGACGGCGTCGACAAGGTGGCGGACGCCACCGAGGGCTCGGATGCCAAGGCAACCATGATGAGCCAGCCCGTCGAGCTCGAGCAGACCCACTACACCACCGTCGACAACTACGGCTCCGGCTTCGCCCCGTACTTCATCGCGCTCGGCCTGTGGGTTGGCTCCCTGGTCATGACGTTCATCTTCAAGCCGCTCAACGAGCGCCTCATCATCGGTGGCGCAAACCCGCTCGTGGCCGCCTTCGCCGGCCTCTCGCCGTGGCTGATCCTGGGCGCGGTGCAGGCAATCCTGCTTGCGGCGACCATCCAGTTTGCCTGCAAGATCTCCGTCGCGCACCCGCTTGCCTACTACCTCATCACCATCATCGCGAGCTTCGTCTTCTGCGCCATGGTGCAGGCCATCGCCGCGGTCTTTGGCTTCCCAGGCAAGTTCATCGCGGTCGTGCTGCTCATGTTGCAGCTCACCACCGCCGCGGGCACCTTCCCCATCGAGACCGAGTTCTCGATCTTCCAGGCCCTGAGCCCCTACCTGCCCATGACCTACGTGGTGCGTGCGCTCAGGCAGGCCATGGCGGGCGCCGACCTTTCGCTCGTCGCCCCGTCCATCGCCGCCCTGGTTACCTTCTTCCTGGGCTCGTATGCGATCACCAGCCTGGCTGCCTGGCGCAGGCGCCTGGTGACCATGAACGACCTTCACCCCTTGGTTGACCTGTAACGCATAGCGGCACGGGTGATGACGCCCCTTCCTGATGGTAGAATCTTCGGGATCACCATCGGGGAGGGGCGTTTTTTATGGGTCTTAGACAGGAGGAGCGCGCGGCAGAGCTTGTGGGCGAGGTACGGGCTGCCCATGAGGCCGTGCACGAGGCGGTGAGCCAGGCCGTCACGCGCGAGAAGACGCGGCTGCGCTCCGCGACCAAGACCCGCAAGAGCGCACGCACGCGCACCAGCATCATGGAGGCCGCGCGCGACCTCATGACCGAGCGCGGCTCGACGGACTTTCAGATGAGCGAGGTCGCCCAGCGCTGCGGCATCTCCAAGGGTGCGCTCTACTACTACTTTGCCGACCGCGACGAGCTGGCCGACGCCGTGCTTGACGAGGTCCTGGACGACACCGTGGACGCCATCGAGCGCATCGCGCGCGAGGCGCCGTCCGCCCGCGAGGCCATAGACGGCCTCTGCGCCGAGATGGCGCGGCGCTTTGAGGCAGGAAGCCCGCTGGCCCTGGCAACCACGAACGAGCTTGCCCATGCCCACGGCAACGTGCTCTCCGCCGCCACCGAGCGGCTCGACCGCATCGTGCGGGTCGTGGAGGGGCAGATCGAGCGGGCCAGGGAAGAGGGCATCGTGCGCGAGGACGCGGACGCCTCCCTTGTCGCCACGTTCGTGGTGGGCGGATTCCTCCTGACCTCCCTTGCCTCCGCGAACGGGATGGCCTTTCCCGACAAGGAGGACCTCGCCTCGGCGCTGGTCGACCTTTCGCTTCGCGGCGCTGGGCCGCGCTGACCTCCGAGGTTTCTTGCATGCAGCCCTATTCGTTACTCTTCGCGCTCTTTGTCGCCGCCCTTTGGGTCGTCCATCGCCTGGCGGGAAGCGGCAGCCACAGGGACGGCCAATGGGTGGTCCGCCTCGTGGGGAGCCTTGCCTTCTATGCCTGGGTGGACTTAAGGAGCCTCGGCTTCCTTCTGGTGACGAGCCTTTCCACCTGGTATGCCGCACGCACGCTGGGGGCCCTTGACGAGCAGGGTGCCCAAAGCGCTGCTGCGGCCTCCTCTCGTGCGGAGAAGAAGGAGATCCGCCAAGCGTTCAAGCGGCGCAGGTGGCACGTGGTGCTCGCCTGCCTTGTGGCAAACTTTGGCATCCTGGGCTACCTCAAGTACTGGAACGTCATCCTGGGCTACCTGGGCCAGGACGAGGGGCCGCTCGCCTCGCGCCTGCTGCTGCCGCTTGGCATCTCGTTCTACACGTTCACGGCGCTGGGCTACCTCATCGACGTCTACAACGGCAAGGCCGCGCCGGAGGGCAGCTATGCCCGCTTCCTGCTGTTTGTGAGCTGGTTTCCGCAGCTGCTGCAGGGCCCCATCAACCAGTGGCAGCAGACGGGGGAGAGGCTTTGCGCCTACCACGCGCCTGACGGCATGCGCACGCGCCGGGCGCTTTTGCTGGTGCTGTACGGGGCCCTCAAGAAGTACGCGCTGGCAGACGTGCTCGTGGGCGTCATCTCGAGCTGCCTTGACCACATAGACTACAGCACGCCAGGCGCCGTGGTCGTGCTGGGCATCGTCTTGTACTCCCTCCAGCAGTACGGTGACTTCTCGGGCGGCATAGACATGGTGGAGGGCGTGTCGGAGCTCTTTGGCGTGCCGATGGCGCAGAACTTCAGGCAGCCGTACTTCTCCACCTCGCTTGCCGAGTTCTGGCGGCGCTGGCACATGTCGCTCGGCGCGTGGATGCGCACGTACGTGTTCTATCCGCTGGCCATGCGCTCCTCGATGATGCGGCTCAACAAGTGGGGCGTGGCGCACCTGGGCAAGACGGTGGGAAGGACGCTTTCTGCCTGCATCGCAAACATCGTGGTGTTCCTGCTGGTCGGCCTCTGGCACGGGGCGCAGGCGCACTACCTCCTGTGGGGCCTGTACAACGGCGTGGTGATCGCCCTTTCGGACCTCATGAGGCCGCTCTTTGACCGGGCTCGCGCCGCCCTGCGCATCGACGCGGACAGCGTCCCCTGGCGAGCCTGGGGCATCGTCCGGACCTTTGCCATCGTCAACGCAGGCCGCTACTTTGACCGCCTGACGGACGTCTCGACGATGGGCCTCGCCTTCCGCAACACGCTTCTCAACTTCCAGCCTTCGGGCGTGGGCACATGGCTGGCGGTCCTCTACCCAACGGTGTACCTCAAGTTTGCGCTGGGCTTTGCCGGCGCGGCGCTTCTGATCGTGTTTGTGGTGGACGTGCTGCTCGAGTGGGGCGTCGACGTGAGGGGCGTGGTCCTCTCGCTTCCCATCGTCATGCGCAGCGCCGTGTATGTGGGCCTGGGCGCATTGGTGGCCTTCTCGTTTGCCGCCGCGGTGTCGGGAGGAGGGTTCTTGTATGCCAACTTCTGACGTCGCGCAGGGCGCGGAGGCCGCCGCGCGGGAGCGCACGAGGCGCGTCACGCTCACGGTGCTCTTTTTGGTCGCGCTCGTCTCGTGGGTGGTCATCGCCAACAGCGTGCTGACGCTCATGCTCGTGCCGTATGGGTCAAAGAGCGAGATCGCCTGGACGGACTACGCGGGCCAAGACGAGCTCGACTGCGTCATCGTGGGAACGTCCACCGCCATGAGCGGCATCGACCCCACCGTCGTCGACCGGCGTCTGGGGGCGCACAGCTTCAACCTCGCCACGCCGAGCCAGCTTTTGGACGAGTCATATCTTGCCGTGCGGACTGCCTACGAGGACCATGGCATCACGCGCGTGATCTTGAGCCTCTCGCATTCTCAGGTGATGCGCTCGAGCACCCCCAACCCGGGAAGCGCCTTCATGCACCAGCGCTCGCGGGTCGTGAGCGTGGGACAAGAGCTGGAAGGCCTTAGGTACCTGCTGCTTGACGGGGGCGCCATCGCGCAGCCCTCCTCGCTTAACATGGCCTTTCCCTGGGTGAGCAACAAGGTGAGCGAGTCGCTGGGCGCCATTGTCACCAACGCGCGCATGAAGCTTGACGGGACCTCGCTCTACGAGGCGGCGGAGACCAACGAGCGCGGGTGGCACTACCAGGGCAAGGGATTTGGCTACTACACGAGCACGCTCAACTTCAACGGGAGCAAGGCTCAGTCGTACTTCACGCAGGACAATCCCGAGGATCGCGGCGTCGAGGTGGAGCGCTCGGCCGCGATGGATGCCGACCGCGCGCGGGCGCTCGCGGATTTGTGCGACTACTGCGTGGCGCATGACATCGAGCTGATTGCCGTGGCGCCGCCGTTGCCCGACTTCACGCTCGTGGAGTACGGGGAGGCGTACTTCACGCTGTCGCAGGCGCTCGAGGACTTCATGGCGGAGCATGGCTGCCGCTACTTTGACATCAACCGGGCGCGGCCCGAGCTCTATGCGAGCCAGGAGTCCTACTTCCACGACTCGACGCACCTCACGCTTGATGGTGCGGAGGCCTTTAGCGAGGCCGTGTGCTCGCTGTTCGAGCGCCTCGAGGCGGGGGAGGAGACGGGCGGCCTCTTCTACGAGGGGCTCGACCGCCTGGACGCCATCGACTACATCTCGTGCGTGTTCGTGGACCGCGAGGCCGCGGCCGACGGCATCCACCTGCAGGCGCGCGCGATGGCGGGCCCCTCGGTTCCGGTCGAATACCGCCTGTGCGTACATGAGGGGGACGACTGGCGCGTCGTGGAGGACTGGGGCGCGCGGAGTGATTTCGTGTTCTTGCCCGAGAGAGGCCGCAGGGGAGCGGTGGAGCTGCGCGTTGAGGCGCGAAAGGCTGGTGGCACCGAGGCAGACCGCCATCGCGACCTCATAGCGATGTACTGACTCAAAGGGGTGGGACCCTTGTGAGTCAAAATGACTCACAAGGGTCCCACCCCTTTGAGTCAGGTGGTTGGCCAGCCGTAGACGATGCGGTTGTAGTCCACGCCTGGCACGCAGGTCTGGAGCACCGTCGCGTCACCTACCAGCGCGATGACCTCGTCAAGGATGCTCTGCTTGGGGTAGTCAAAGATGCCTTCTACCTCGATCGTCACGTCGTTTACCGTGACGGTGTCGCCCGGCTGCATGTCGAGGATGTCGACGCCATAGGACGACCAGTTGTGCGTGATGTAGTAGTCCACGTCCCATTCCGCCAGGCTCCCGTCTGGGGGACCCTCCTCAAGGTCGGGATCCCACGCGGCCGTCCAGGGGCCAAAGGCAAGGGGTTCGCGCGGCACGACCATCACGGTCTGAAGCTTGGCCTGCGCCCTGCTCTGTGCCCAGCGGTAGGCCTTCTGCTCCGCTACTTGCGGATACAGGGGGAGCCATGGGGCAAGGTTGCGCGAGATGATGGCCGCGCTGGGAACGGGCGGGTCTGGCGGCGCGACATCGGCCTTTTGCTCCAGCTGCAGGTCTGCGAGGCCAAGCAGGATGCCCGCCGCAATGACGACGCTCAGGATGAAGGCGAGCCCAATGACCGCATGTTTCTTGGTAGAAGCAGCCATGGCCATCAGTCCCTAATGGCGGTACTTCATGACGACCTGAGGCAGCTCCTCCTTGCCGTCGATGTAGTCTGCCAGGGCGTCTTCAGGGTCCCTTCCATGAAAGAGGGCGCAGATGCCGCAGGCGTCACAGTCAGCGATGCATACGTAGCGCTTGCGCACATAGGCAAGACGTTCGTCGCGTGTGGAAGATGTGATGCTCGGAGCCACCCCAAGACCTTTCCCCGTATGACCTTCGTATTCCTAGTATGACATGGCAAAGGCCAACACGTTGGCTTCTTTGTCTGTTTACAGTGCCGCATCGATACGGTACTGTTGAGGTGCTCGTCAAGAGGCGTCCCAAACAAGGGACGCATAGAGCTGAGGGACCGAGCCCTATGACGCTCCGGCAACCACCCGCACGGGAACGGTGCCAATTCTCGGCAGGCCGCGCGCCATACGGCCTGGAAGACGGGGAGCAGCGCGGCCAAACGATGCCCCCATGAGCTGGGGGCTTTTTCATGCCCCAAGACCCGCGGTTGCGGGAGAAGGGAAACGTGCCATGGCAGGAAGAAACTACCTCTTTACCTCGGAGTCCGTGACGGAGGGGCATCCCGACAAGATCTGCGACCAGATCTCTGACGCGGTGCTCGACGCCATCTTGGCCAAGGAGGCGCGCCTCGAGTCCGAGGGCTACATCTCGCCCACAGGCGTGCCCGCATGCGTGGACAACGTGCGCTGCGCCTGCGAGACCTTCGTGACGACGGGAACGGTCGTCGTGTCGGGCGAGATCAGGACCCAGGCCTATGTGGACGTGCAGAAGATCGTCCGCGACACGCTGCGGCGCATTGGCTACGACCGCGCCAAGTACGGCTTTGACTGCGAGACCTGCGGCGTCATCAACATGATCCACGAGCAGAGCCCCGACATCGCGCGTGGCGTGGACGAGTCGTTTGACGTGCAGGCCGGAACGACGGCTGACGAGCTCGACCTCATTGGTGCCGGCGACCAGGGCATGATGTTTGGCTATGCCTCGGACGAGACCTCGGCGCTCATGCCCATGCCCATCTACCTGGCGCAGCGTCTGGCCCAGCGCCTGTCCGAGGTCCGTAAGTCGGGCGAGGTGCCCTACCTGCGCCCTGACGGCAAGACCCAGGTTACGGTCCGCTACGAGGACGATGTGCCCGTCGAGGTCACGGCCGTGGTTATCTCGACCCAGCATGACCCCGTGGTGGAGGACATGGAGGTCATCCTCAAGGACATGGTCGCCCACGTCATCGCCCCCGTGCTTGACGAGGAGGGCATTGCCTGGGACAACGCGACCATCTACGTGAACCCGACGGGGCGCTTCGTGGTCGGTGGCCCCATGGGTGACACCGGACTCACGGGTCGCAAGATTGTGGTCGACACGTACGGCGGTATGGGCCGTCATGGTGGCGGCGCCTTCAGCGGCAAGGACTGCACCAAGGTCGACCGCTCTGCCGCCTACGCGGCGCGCTGGGTGGCCAAGAACGTGGTGGCCGCGGGGCTCGCACACCGCTGCGAGGTGCAGCTGGCCTATGCCATCGGCGTGGCGCATCCGCTCTCCATCATGGTGGACACGTTTGGGACGGCCGATGTTGACGAGGCCGTTATCACCAAGGCCGTGGAGGAGGTCTTTGACCTGCGTCCCGGCGCGATCATACGTGACCTGCGCCTGCGCCGGCCCATCTTTGAGAAGACGGCGGCGTATGGCCACTTTGGACGTGACGACGCAGACTTCACGTGGGAGGCGTGCGATCGCGTCGACGAGCTGCGGGCGGCTGTCGATCGTCTGTCGGAGCGCTAGGCGAGGGGGTGTAGGGTGATTCGCTTTGCCTCGGTTGATGACGCGCAGGCGATCCAGCAGATCGTGGTTGACTCCCTGCGCTACGAATACTGCACCGTCGACGTGGTTCGGCGCAGGATTGCCGAGCTTTCGGGAGACGATCGGTGCGTGAGCCTCGTCTGGGCTGATGACAAGACGGGGGAGGTGCAGGGCTTCATCCATGCCCTGCGCTTTGACACCCTCCACAGCGAGGGCGGATGGGACGTCGTCACGCTGGCGGTATCGCCTGAAAGCCAGGGCCAGGGAATCGGACGTGCCCTGCTTGTGCGGCTCGAGGACGAGGTGCGCGAGCATGGCGGGCGCTTTGTCCGTCTTAATTCCAACGTGACGAGGACCGAGGCCCACCAGTTCTACGAGCACGTGGGCTACACCTGCGACAAGGTGCAGAAGCACTTCGTGCGCGAGCTGTAGGGCATCCCGTTGGCGTGGCCTGGGCGGCGGGGGCGCTGACGGGATGCGTTTTGCGTCTCGTCAGCGTTTCCAGGACGCCACGGCACGCTGACAGAACGCGTTTCTCATCCCGTCAGCGTTTCTCGTGCGCCAAGACACGCTGACAGAACGAGTTTCCCATCCCGTCAGCGTTTCTCGTGCGCCAAGACACGCTGACAGAACGAGTTTCCCATCCCGTCAGCGTTTCTCGTGCGCCAAGACACGCTAACAGAACGAGTTTCCCATCTCGCCAGCGTTTCCTGGACGCCACGGCACGCTGACAGAACGAGATATTCATCCCATCAGCGTTTCCTGTGTGGTTGAGCACGCTGACAGAACGAGATATTCATCCCGTCAGCGTTTTTGGACGCCACGGCACGCTGACAGAACGAGATATTCATCCCATCAGCGTTTCCTGTGTGGTTGAGCACGCTGACAGAACGCGTTTCTCATCCCGTCAGCGTTTCCTGGACGCCACGGCACGCTGACAGAACGCGTTTCTCATCCCGTCAGCGTTATGAAAGGGGTTCAAAAAGGATCTCAACGATCTGACCGATGAGCAGCGCGCTAAGGTGCAGGAGTGCAAGACGGCCGAGGATCTCCTCGAGCTGGCCCGCAGCGAGGGCTACGAACTCTCGGACAAAGAGCTTGAGGCTGTCGCGGGCGGCTGGGTAGGCCACTGCCGCGATTTCGAATTCGAGAAGTAATATCCCCGCCTCAAGCGCCGCCTCTAGTCCCGCCTCAAGCGCCGCCTTAAGTCCCGCCCCAACAAAAGCTCCCCGCCGCATGGGCCCATCCCCCTGCGGCGGGGAGCTTTCGCCCATCGCCTATCGGTTCAGCTCCTGAAGGCGCTTGATACCGAGCACCGTGGCCGGGATGCGGTTGTCTGGCGACAGGTGGAAAGAGCCACAACCGCCGTCCCGGTCTCCGGGTAGAACCCAAGATAGCTGTTGTAATGCCCGGTGCCGCCGTTATGCCAGACGAAGCCGTTCTCACGGTCGATGATCCACGCCATCCCGATCTCGTCCATGTGGATCCCCATCATTCGATAGCTTTCGGTGGAAGCGTCTATCGTCTTCAGGCTCTTATGGCATGCCGCAAAGGGCGTGTCCTCGTCCAGCTGCATCTGCGCATTTCTCTGTCTGTCACATGGGGGTCACGTAGCTGTCGCACGCTCAGCGTGCGCTTGCCTGCGGGAACATGCCGTTTGCTATAAACGACAAGAGCGGCAAGCCCTTCTGGTACCAGCATAGCTAAGACGCAACCACAATTGTACGGAGGCTGCTACCGTGGTGTTGCGCACGGCGTGCCCCGAACATCGGGCTGGCGGGAGGTATCGATGAGGATCTTTGTGGCCATGGAGCTTCCAGAGGAGCTGATTGACGCGTTGTCGGAGACGTCCGCGGCGCTGCGCGACAGCGTGCGTGGGCGCTACGTGGCGCCCGACCGCTTTCATGTGACGCTCGCCTTTTTGGGCGAAGTCGAAGGGTCAAGGCTTCCCGCGCTGGTCGAGGCCCTTGACGTGGCATGCCAATACCACGAGCCCATCCCCCTCGCGCTGGGAGAGCTGGGCAGCTTTGGAAGACGTCGCAGCGCCGTGCTTTGGCAGGCGGTGGATGGGGGAGAGGCGCTCCCTTCGCTGGCTGCCGATGTCAGGGCGGCCCTGCGTCGCGCGGGCTTTGCCTTTGACGAGAAGCCGCTCGTGCTCCATGTGACGCTCATGCGCTCTGCCGACCTCACGTCTGGCGAACTGCCCATGGCGCTGCCCGTCCGAGGCGTCGTCGATACCGTGACGCTCTTCTCGTCAGACCTTTCAGGGGCACATCCCGTCTACACGCCGCTCGAGCGCTTCTTCTTGGGGTGATCCTTTGCGGCAGCCTTCTCGGCCTCCTCGCGCTGCCCAGGGAAGAGGTTGCGCTCGTTGAACTCCGCCTGTACGGTGGCGAGCATGAGGAACACGTCCTCAAGGCCCAGATGGCGCTCCTTCTCGTCTGCCGAGAGCGTACCGCGTCTGCGAGCCCAGTGTTCCAGCGCCGCTGGGCTTGACTCGCGGGGCAGCGAGCGCACGTCGGGGTCGATGCGTCGGCAGATGTCGCGCGAGTCGATGATGGTGATCTCTCCCGCCTTGCGTGCTTCCGCGTAGCCGTCCAGGTGCAGCATGAGCCACGAGTCCTCAAACGAGGCGTTATGGGCCATGAGGGGATAGGTCTTGAACGTGGCGAGCAGCGCCTTTTGGGCACGGCTGTCTTCGCGGAAGGGGCGCTTTCCCGCCAGGTCTTGCCACGTGATCTGGTGGATCTCGGAGAGCGGCACGCCCTTCTCGGCATAGATCTGCGGAATGCCAAAGTACGCCACGTGGCCGTCGTGGGGAGTGGCGGTCGGCGTCAGGTCCATGAAGGCCAGACCCATGTTGATGATGTAGCCGCGGTCAGGGTCCTTGCTGGTGGTCTCGATGTCAAAGCCGCAGACGGTGCCCGAGACGGGGGCCTCGACGTAGGCGATGCCCAGGTCGCGCGCCTCGAAGCCCGCCGTGCGGGCCACCTCCTCATCAGGGCGGCCCTGCATCCAGGCAACGCCGTGCACCAGGTCTGCAGCGGGAAGGCTTCGGCGCAGGTTGAGGCCGTTCAGGTCGCGCAGCCGCTCGGCGCCGTAGCTGTCGCAGACGGGACGGTTGCGGTCGGCAAGCTGGCGGACGAGGTCAAACGAGAACGTCTCCTGGCCAAGCGGCGCCTCCCACCAGGCGGCGGACAGAAGCGAGATGGCCTCCTCGTTCTTGCGGCGCTCCTCGTCGAGGGCGGCGTCGTCCGTCATGAAGCCGGGAAGGACGAAGGCGTTGGCGAGCTCAATGGCTTGGGAGAGGTTCATGGGTGTCTCCGAACGTCACGTATGTCTAGCCTGTCCATGATAGCGGCTTGACGAGACTCAATTGTGCCAGACTCGTGGGGTACCATGGCTAGGGGCACCGCTCGATACGGAGGGGGTGCATCCTTTCGTATCGACACAAAGGGGGTCAGCCCCTTTGTATCAGGCTTGAGGAGGTGGACATGCGATACGTACAGGTCGTGCTCGACATACCGACGCGCCAGCTGGACAGCGCCTTTTGCTATGCGATTCCCGAGGAGCTGACGTCGGCGGCACGCGTGGGGGCGACCGTGCTCGTGTCGTTTGCCCACCGGGCCGCCGTGGGATATGTGGTGGAGGAGCTGGCTTCCCCTCCCGATGACGTCCCCGCGGACAAGATCTTGCCCATAGAGCGGGTCCTGGCGGAGCCCGCCTTTGACGAGGCGCGTGCCCGCGTCGCCCTGTGGATGGCACGCGAGTACGCCTGCGCGCTTTCCGAGGCCGTGCGGCCCTTCCTGGCACCAGGGCAGGGCTATCGCGTCAGGAAGGCGGAGGGCTCGACCACCTGGGAGCTCCAGAGCGACTCCTCCGGCCCCGTCGACGAGCGCTGGGTGCGCCTCACGGAGGAGGGCCGCTCCTTCGAGCCCCGCAAGACCGCCGCCCGCCAGCGCGTGCTGCTCTCCGCCCTTGCCGAAGGGCCCGTCCGCATGGCCGAGCTCTCCGCGCTCATCTCCGGGGCGGCAGGCGTGGTCAAGGCCCTCGAGGGGCGCGGCATCGTGGCGGTGGAGTCCAGGCGGCGCATGCGCGGTGGCGCCGAGACGACGCTTTCGAGTGCGCGCGCCACGCGTCCCGAACGCCTGACCGCCGGCCAGCGCGAGGCGCTCCATGCCATCTCGTCTGCCTGCGCGGCGGCACGCGGCGACGTGGTCGTCGTGGACGGGGTCACGGGTTCGGGCAAGACCGAGGTCTACCTGGAGGCAATCGAGGAGACGATCTCGCAGGGAAAGGGCGCCCTCGTCCTGGTCCCCGAGATATCGCTCACCGCGCAGACGGTGGGGCGCTTCCGCTCGCGCTTTGGCGACGACGTGGCCATCCTCCACTCGCGCCTCTCCGTTGGCGAGCGCTTTGACCAGTGGGATCTGGCGCGGCGGGGAGAGGTCCATGTGGTGGTCGGCGCCCGCTCCGCCCTCTTTGCGCCCGTCCGCGACCTCGGGCTCATCGTCATCGACGAGGAGCACGAGTGGACCTACAAGCAGGAGAGCGCGCCGCGCTACCACGCGCGTGACGTGGCGGCGCGCCTTGCCTCCGAGGCGGGATGCGCCCTGGTCCTCGGTTCGGCGACCCCGAGCCTCGAGAGCCTCGCCCGTTGCGAGGCGGGCCAGTGGCGCGGGAGGTCGTGGACGCGCGTCTCGATGCCCGAGAGGCCGGGGACCTCCGTGCTGCCGCGTGTGTGCGTCGTCGACATGGCGCAGCAGTTCCAGCAAGGCAACCGCTCCGTCTTCTCAAAGCCCCTGGTGGAGGCCCTCCAGGCGGTGGCGGAGCGCCGCGAGAAGGCCGTGCTCCTGCTCAACCGGAGGGGCTTCGCCACCTTCCTCATGTGCCGCGACTGCGGGTGCGTCCCCGAATGCCCGCACTGCTCGACGTCGCTCACCTACCACGAGCGCACGCACATGCTCATGTGCCACACCTGTGGGCGCAGCTGGCCCCAGCGCGCCTTCCCCGACCCCACGACGAGCTGCCCCAACTGCGGGAGCCGCTACATGGCCGCCTTTGGAGTGGGGACGCAGCGTGTGGAGGACGAGCTGCGCATGATCTTGCCGGAGGGCGTCGACGTCATCCGCATGGACGCCGACACGACGCGCGCGAAGGGCGCGCACCAGCGCCTGCTCGAGGAGTTTGACGCGAGTGAGTGCGCCGTGCTCGTGGGAACGCAGATGATCGCCAAGGGGCTGGACTTTCCCGAGGTCACGCTCGTGGGCGTGGTCAACGCGGACACGACCCTCAAGATGCCGGACTTCCGCGCGGCAGAGCGGACGTATGACCTGCTCGAACAGGTGGCTGGCAGGGCAGGGCGCGGCAAGCGCACCGGCGAGGTCATCGTCCAGACCTACTGGGCGGGCCACCCCGCCATCCAGGCCGTCGCGCGCCACGATCGCGACCTCTTCCTTGCGGCCGAGGAGGCCGACAGGAAGGAGGGGTCGTACCCGCCCTTCTCCAGGCTCGCCAACGTGACCATATGGGGAAGGGACGCCGTGGCGGTGCGCCGCACCTCCGAGGAGCTCGCCGCCCAGGTGCGCGCCTTGGTGGACGGCAGGTCCGGCTGGGAGGTGCTGGGCCCTGCGGACTGCGCCAAGGCCAAGGCAAAGGACAACTACCGCCGGCACGTCCTGGTTAAGGCCCCGCAGGACAGCGCGCTGGGGGAGCTGCTCGGCGGCTGCGCGCGCGAGCTGGGGGTTCGCAAGGGCATCAGCATTGCCATCGACGTCGACGCCTACGACCTTATGTAGAGAGTTTTTGGCCTGAGGCCCCCGTGCGCGGCCCGTCATGGCTATCATTTCGTCGTGCACAAAGACGTGGGAAGGGCTTGCCATGCTCCGCAACAGGTACCAGCAGATGTGTGTCGCCATCGTGTGCGCAGCGCTTGCGCTGCTCGTCGCCGGGTGCGGATGCTCCCGGAAGGGCGGAGAGGACGCGGCCAAGGACTCCGCCATCGAGGCAGAGGCTGAGCGATTCTCGGGCTTTGAGAACGACTACCTGCGCGTGAGCGTCGCCCAGGGCTGGGACGCCGACCGCGAGGGCGACGCGGACGTGCGTCGCCATGACGACAAGGGCAGCTACCGCGCCCTCACCATAGAGCACGGCGAGCGAACCAAGCTCTCCGACTATGGCTACGTGCGCGTCGCCGTCTACGACGTGGAGACGGTCGAGGGCGCGGGCGAGGTTCCCGAAGAGCAGAAGAACATGGAGAACATCATCGAGGTCGACCCCTTCGAGGTGGGCGATACGCGCCTGAGCGGCTATTACGCCGACGGCAAGACGGCCTCGGGCGACGCGACCTTCCAGTATCGCTGCTATGCAGGCACGCTCAACGGCCACTACGTCGAGATCTCCTTTGTGGACTACGCTGGCGGCACGCTTGTCGAGGGCGGCGACATGACCTCCATGGCGCGGTCGGTCGAGGTCAAGTAGGCCCGATCCCTTCCGAGTCAGCACGGCTTCCTGGGGCTCTCTCGCAGGGGTTTGCGTGTTTTGTCGCCTTGCGCGGCAAGGTCCGTCAGGCGTGGGGTACCATAGCAACGTTAACCCAAGAGCAAGGAGTGCCCCATGGCAGATTTGGCAGATGACATCGTCGTCGCACCTGACGACCGCCTCAAGACCGAGTGCGCCCGCATCGAGGAGATCACGCCCGAGATCCGCGCGCTTGCCGCGCGCATGGCAGAGGACATGTACGCGACGGAAGGCTGCGGCATCGCAGCCCCCCAGGTGGGCGAGCTCGTGCAGCTCGTCGTCATTGACTGCGACTACGTCGACAACGACAATCGCAACCCCTACGTGCTCATCAATCCCGAAATCATCGTCGCGGACGGCGAGGAGCACGAGCTTTCCGAGGGCTGCCTGTCCTTCCCGGGCATCACCGTGCGCGTGTCGCGCCCGAGCCACGTGATTGTGCGCGCCCGCAACCTCGACGGTGACCTCATGCAGTACGAGGCGCGCGACAACCTCCTGGCGGTCTGCCTGCAGCACGAGATCGACCACCTCCACGGCGTCACCATGCTGGACCACCTCTCGCCCGCGCAGCGCATGGTCGCCCTGCGCGAGCTGGCGGAGGCCAAGGCCGCCGGCGCCCGTCCGGGAGAGACCGCCTAGGCGTTTGGCAAGCCATCCCAGCCCATCCCATGAGAGGAGCTCCCATGCGCGTCGTCTTCATGGGGACCCCAGACTTTGCGGTCCCCTCGCTTCGTCTGCTCGCCGAACGCCATGACGTGACCCTGGTGGTCACGCGGCCCGACGCGGTGCGCTCGCGCGGGAAGAGGCTCGAGCCGTCTCCCGTCAAGCACGCTGCCCTTGAGCTGGGGCTTCCCGTGCTCGAGACCTCGCGCATCACGGACGAGGCGTTCGCGCGCGTCGCGGACGAGCGTCCGGACGTCATAGCCGTCGCCGCGTACGGGTGCATCCTTCCCGACAGGCTTCTTGAGCTTGCGCCGCTCGGCTGCGTGAACGTGCATGGGTCGCTGCTCCCGCGTTGGCGCGGGGCGGCCCCCATACAACGCGCGGTGCTCTGCGGCGACGAGCGGGCGGGCATCTCCATCATGAAGGTGGTGCACGAGCTCGACGCGGGGGCGTATTGCCGGCAGGCGAGCGTCGAGGTTGCCGACAAGGACAGTTCCCAGGTCATGGGCGAGCTGGCAGAGCTCGGTGCCCAGGAGCTGCTCTTGGCGCTCGATGATATCGCGTCGGGCAGCGTCGTGTGGACGGAACAGGACGAGTCCCTCGTCACCTATGCCGCCAAGATCGACAAGGCCGAGATGCGCCTGTCGCCCGCAGACGACGCCCTGACGAACCTCAGGCGCGTGAGGGCGTCCATGGACGCCGCGCCCGCACGCCTGTCGGTCGAGGGCAAGGGGGTGCGTGCCCTGGCGGGACGCCTCGCCGACGCCGACGTCGCGCAGGGAGCGGTGCGCGTGGGCAAGGGCCACGTCATCTTGGGCTGTGCGACGGGGGCGCTCGAGCTCACGCGTGTGAAGCCCGACGGCAAGCGCGAGATGGACGCCTCCGCCTGGGCCGCGGGCCTTCGCGGCCACGACCTCGCCTGGTCAGAGGTGTAGCAAGCCATGGCAAAGCTCTCGGCGGCCCGTCGCGCGGCGCTCGCGGTGCTCTCACGGAGCCGACGGCGTGACGCGCGCGTGCGCGAGCTGCTGCGTACGGCAAAGGAGATGGAGCCGCTCGACGCGCGTGACCGCGCCCTTGCCTCAAGACTCGTCTTTGGCACCGTCTCTGCGCAAGGGGTCCTCGAGCAGGCGCTTGAGACCTACGTCAAGAGGCCATCCTCGCTCGAGCCGCGCGTGCGCGACGCGCTGCTGCTCGCATCCTTTGAGATCTGCTACCTGCAGACGCCGCGCTCCGCTGCGGTGAGCCAGGGCGTCGAGCTGGTGCGGAGCGCCTCGCCCCGTGCAGCTGGGCTGGCCAACGCCGTGCTCAGGAAGGTCGCGGAGCGTGAGGCGCCCCGCGTTGCGACTGCACGCGACAGGCTCGGGCAGGGCGCGTGTGACGACGAGACGCTCTCGTTCGTGTCGGGGCTGCCGCGCTGGCTGGTCGGACGCGTCCGCGACGCCCGTGGCGAGCGTGCGGCACGCGACCTTGCCCTCGCGCAGCTGGAGCCGGCGCCGGTCTACGTGGCCGCAAATCGCGCCAAGCATACGGATGCGGAGGCCCGCGAGCTGCTCGAGGAGTGCGGATTGGCTCCCGTGGAGACCGACGAGCCCTCCTGCTTGAGGCTTGCCTCGCCTGCGGGCCTTGCCTCGTCTGGCCTGGTGGAGCATGTCGATGTCGTCGTGTCGGACTATGTCGCGCAGCATGTGGCGCGGCTTGCTCGTCCCGTGCCGGGGGAGCGCGTCCTGGAGGTGGGCCAGGGGAGGGGCACCAAGACGATCCTTCTCCAGAACGTGGCCCTTGCGCAGGGCGGCCCCGTCTCGCTTGTGGGCGTCGACTCCGAAGCGTTCAAGACGCGCATCTCCTCAGCCCGCATGGAGGCTGCCGGTCTCTCGGAGTGGGTGGGCTGCGTCACCTTTGATGCCTGCGACCTTGCGGACGCGGACGTGCCTGAGTGCCTTGGGGGACCCTTCGACCTCGTGTTTGTGGATGCCCCCTGCTCGGGGACGGGCACCATGCGCCGTCACCCCGAGATCGCCTGGACGCTGTCCCCATCCCTTGCGGAGGGCACCCGCCCGCTGCCGGAGCTGCAGCTGAGGATGCTTGCCGCCGCGTCTGCGCGCGTCGGGAGGGGAGGGCGGCTGCTCTACGCCACGTGCTCCGTCCTCCCCGAGGAAAACGAGCAGGTCATCGAGGCGTTTTTGGCCTCGCCCGAAGGATCGTGCTTCTCCATCCAAACCGATGACGACGTGCCGTGCACGTTCCAGTCCATCCCTGAGCCGCAGGGCTGCGATGGGCACTTCTGCTGCCTCATGAGCCGTGCCTGACAGCCAAGAGGGGGATGCTCCCCTTGCGGAAGCGAAGCGAGTCTTCACGTCCGCAAGGGGAGCATCCCCCTTAGGATGTCTGTCTTGGGATTAGTCCTTGTTGGGGCAGCTGTCGCACGGCGAGCCAGCGGTCACGGTCTTGCGCTGGTCCGTGTTGTAGAACCCGTGACCCTCAAAATGGATTCCCGATGCGGAGAAGACGCGCTCTGCAGGCGCGCCGCACGCCGGGCACGAAACGTCGGGATGCTCGCTCATAGGGTGCTCCACCTCGAACACCGTGTCGCATGAGGTGCATCTGTAGTCATAGCGTGCCATGTCGTCCTCCGTCATAGGGATGTGTGTTTGCGTTAGTCACTGTACCCGACTGCGAGGCATTTATCCATGCTGCTATCATTTGACCCGAAAACAACGTAAGGAGGTACCATGGCCATCTCTGGCGCCATCTTTGACTTTGACGGGACCATCGTCGACTCGATGCCCATGTGGGAGCGCGTGCCCGACATGCTGCTCCAGCGCTATGGGCGCACGATGACGCACGAGATGTTCGTGGAGACGGAGCCCATGAGCGCCGACGACGAGTGCGCCTGGCTCCACGACCATCTTGGCGTGGGGGAGAGCGGCCCCGCGCTCTTCTCGGAGCTGCGCGAGATGGTGCGCCATGAGTACGCGACCTCGGTCGAGGCGTGGCCCGGGGTCCGCGAGTTCTTGCAGAGCCTTGACGACGCGGGCATTCCCATGGTCATCGCCTCGTCCACCCCTGCCGACGACATCCGCGTGGGCCTGCGGGCCCATGGCCTGGAGGGCTTCTTCAAGGAGGTGTTCTTCACGGGCGACGTGGGGCGCGGCAAGGAGTATCCCGACGTCTACCTGCGCGCCTTGGAGGAGCTCGGAACGCCCCTCGAGTCGACGTGGGTCTTTGAGGACGCCCCCTTTGGCGTCAGGACCGCGGCAAAGACGGGCTTTCCCGTGGTTGCGCTCCTCAATGACCATGACGGTCGCGACGAGGCGTTTTTGCGCAAGTACGCGAGCATCCTGGTTCACGGCTATGGGGAGCTTTCTCTGGCGCTAATCAACGACTATGCCGCCGCAGGGGAGTCTTGAAGAGGGTCCGTGGTGCATGCGCTCATCGTTGACGGGTCGCCCGAGCCCAGCTCGCTCGAGCTGGTGGAGCGCCTGGTTCGCGCCTCCGACTATGTGATAGCGGCGGATAGGGGAGCCGTGCTCCTGCATGAGCTTGGCATCGTGCCCGACGTCTTCTGCGGGGACGACGACTCCGCAGACGGCGCCTCTTCGGCCTGGGCGCATGCGGGCGTGAGGACCGACATCCGCTATCCTAGCGAGAAGTACGCGACCGACCTTGCCCTGGCCATCGACTGTGCGCGCCACGAGGCGGCGCGGAGGAACGCTCGTCTCGAGCTGAGCGTCACCTGCGCGACGGGAGGGCGTCTCGACCACCAGCTTGCCGTCGTGGGTCTTCTCGCGCAGCACGTCGACGCCCTGCCGCGTCTGGTCGAGGATGGCTACGAGTGCCGCTTCCTCTCGCCCCTGGGTCGCGATGTGTGGGAGGTCGGCAAAGATGCCCAGGTCGGCGCAACGTTTTCCGTCTTGGCGCTTCGCGAGGGCACCGTGGTGAGCGAACGCGGGATGCGCTGGGAGCTCGATCATCACGAGCTCGCGCTGCTGGAAGACAGGGGCGTCTCGAACATCGTTGCCTCCGCGGACGCCCTGGTGACCTGCGAGGAAGGCATCGTCGCCGCCTTCCTGTTGCGTTCCTGACTCACGGGGATCCCAACCTCCCCCTAACGATGAGTCAAGTGCTGATGTGCTGACCGAAAGGGATACCCCTTCGGTCAGCACATCAGGACGGCGAGCAAAACAAAAAGGGCTCCCGAAGGAGCCCCGTCAGTGCCGTTTTGCCTGTCAGCTACGAACGAGCGAGGTTGCCCTTCTTAAGGCAACGGGTGCACACGTTCATCTTCTTGGCATGGCCCTCCTGCACGATGGTGACGCGCTGGATGTTGGGCTTGAACTTGCGGTTGACGGTGCGGTGGGAGTGGCTGATGGAACGGCCGGCAACGGCGTGCTTGCCGCAGATTTCGCAAACCTTAGACATGACTCAGACCTCCATAGGGCGGGCGGGACTCGCCCGCAATTTCTACAAGCTGTACGAATATATCACAGCATCCGCAGCTTGCAAGCGCAAACCACAACTTGTTGTGGTGGCTTTGTGGCGTACGCACACCATGTCTGCCATGGATGACGCTCCCATTAATGTCGCGCGCCCCTGCCATCCTACCTCACAAGGGCAGGCACAAGGTGGAGGAACCACATGGTCGCGGGATGGTACAGGCGCAAGGTGACAAGAGAGGCATGCATGGGCGCGCTTAGGCTCGTGCGGCTCGCCTGCCTTGCCGGCGCCCTGGTCTCCCTTGCAGACCTCCTTGTCTTTGGCGTTGCCTTCCAAGGCGTCAGGTCGGCCGTGCCTCCGCTTGTCCGTGCCGAGGCGCTCGCAGAGCTTGAGCGCCACCTTGACGAGAGCCAGCTCAGGCTGGTCGAGGCCTCCTACTCAGCGCCGAACGCCTCGGGGGTCCGACGCTTCGTCGGCCGTCCCTCCCAGCTTGCCACCTTCTCGCCCCTTTCGCGAGCCTTCTGCGCGTCTGTGGGCAGGGAGGGATCCCCAAAGATCACGGAGGGGATGCGCCGGGTGCAAGAGGAGTATGCCGCCCTGGGCCTCAGCATCTCCTCCGTACAGGCCGCCTATGTTGCGCGCTGCGTCCACGACCTGCTCTCATACCTCTTGGCCTGTCTCATCGACTCGACCGCGCTCTGCCTTGTGGGCAGAAGGGGCTCCCCACGTAAGGAGCCGTCTCCTTCGGGGGTCGTGGAACACATGTTAAATGTGGGGTAGCGCCCGTTAGCTCGCCAGCGCTGCGGTATACTCTCTTGTATTCGTGCGTCGGCCGCCTATGGGGGCGGTCATGCGAGAGGAGCTAGACATGACCAAGGGTGTCAAGGGTACCCTCAAGGTGTCCAATGACTGCATTGCCGACCTAGCCGGATACGCCGCTCTTGAGTGCTACGGCGTCGTGGGGATGGCGATGTCCGACGTCGAGAACGGCGTCACGCGCCTGCTGCCCTTCAATCGTCTTCGCAACGGCATCGGGGTTGCCACGGAGGACGGCCGCGTGGTGGTTGACGTCCACGTCGTGATCGACCACGGAGTCAACATCTCGTCCGTCTCTGCAAATCTTGTCAGCTCGGTCAAGTTCATCCTTAAGCAGATTGCCGAACTCGACGACGTCGATGTGCGCGTCCACGTCGAGGGCGTTCGCAAGCGCTAGACAATCTGCCGCTCCCAGAGATTCAAGAGGTCCACACGACATGATCGCAACCACCATCCGTACGTGTTTCCCTGCCGCCGCCCAAGTCGTTGCTGACAAGGCGGACGAGATCAACAAGCTCAACGTCTTTCCCGTCCCTGACGGCGACACGGGCACGAACATGTCCTTGACGCTGCAGACGGTCGTCGCCGAGGTCGAGGCGCTGCCTGCCGACGCCACCGTCGCCGACATCGCGCATGCCATCACGCATGGTTCGCTCATGGGCGCCCGCGGCAACTCCGGCGTCATCACCAGCCAGATCCTCCGTGGCATCGCCGAGGGCCTCGTCGGGGCAAAGAACGACCCGGCCTCCTCTGCAGACATTGCGGCGGCGCTGAGAAACGGCGTCAAGGTGGCCTTCAAGGCCGTGCGCAAGCCGGTCGAGGGCACCATCCTGACCGTGCTGAGCGACATCTCCACAAAGGCGGACCAGCTCGCCAAGAAGAAGGTCTCCGTCGACGAGATGCTTGACGCAATCGTCATCGAGGCGTACGAATCGGTCGCGCGCACCCCCGAGCTCCTCCCGGTGCTCAAGGAGAACGGCGTCGTCGACTCCGGCGCCTTTGGCCTCGCAACCTTCATCGAGGGCTTCGTCAACGCCTACGAGGGCAAGGCGGGGGAGGTCTCCGACTTCCAGACGACGGTCTCCACGAGCGACGACGCGAAGGCGGTCGTGGCAAACGTCGTCGACATCGAGATCAATGACGACTGGGAGGGCTCCGAGTACCGCTACTGCACCGAGTTCCTCTTCCATGCCGACAGCGCCGACTTCGACGAGGAGGCAAACCTCCGCTACCTTTCGGGCATGGGCGACTGCGAGCTTCTGGTCGGCGCAAACCCCGACTACAAGATCCACGTGCACACCAATCGCCCGGACCGCGTGCTGAGGCACATGCTGCACCGCGGCCAGATCTTCAACGTGTTCGTCCACAACATGGACCTCGAGGCGCAGGAGCGCACCGAGTCCGTCCGTGCGGACAAGGAGGCGGCCTCTGCCGGCGCCCACTTTGCCCCCCGCAAGGAGCTGGGCGTCGTTGCGGTCGCCGCGGGCTCCGGGCAGGCCGAGATCCTCTCGTCGCTCGGCGTCGACGTCATCGTCTCGGGCGGCCAGACCATGAACCCCTCCACCGCCGACATCCTCTCGGCCATCGAGCAGTGCAACGCCGACTCCGTCATCGTGCTGCCCAACAACGGCAACATCCGCATGGCAGCCGAGGCGGCCATCGCCGCGTGCGACTCGTGTGAGGCGGCGGTCGTTCCCACCAAGACGGTCCTCCAGGCGTTCTCCGCGCTCTTCGTGCTCGACCAGGAGGCCTCCCTTGCCGACAACGTCGAGGAGATGACCGATGCGATTGCCGGCGTTCGCGGCGGCGAGGTCACCACGGCCGTGCGCGACTCCCATGCGGCCGACGGGTCGCCCATCCACGCGGGCGACGTCATGGGCATAGAGGACGATGCCATCACCGTGGTCGGATCTGACGTCGAGCAGGTGACCCTCGAGGTCATCGAGCGCATGCAGGACGCCGAGGAGGGCGACACCCTCACCATCCTCGCCGGCTCCGACCTCGACGACGAGTCCTTCCAGAGGCTGGTGGAAAGGATCGAGGAGGCGCAGCCCGACCTCGAGATCGACCCCCAGCGCGGTGAGCAGCCCCTGTATCCGGTCATCTTTGCGATTGAGTAGCGCATGCCCCGGACTGCCACGGTTGCCGAGGCGGCCGATCGGGTCTCGAGGACCTGTGCGCTCGTCGATGACGCATCCCGGCTGCGCTTCGTGTCCGGGACGCGCCGCGAGGCGCTGGAGCGGCTGGGCATAGCGCGCGTGCGCGACCTGCTCCTCCACGTGCCTCGTCGCTATCTTGACTTCACAAACGTGACCCAGGTTGCGCGTGCCGACGTAGGCAGCGACGTGACCGTCGTCGTGACCGTCGACAGGATCCGCCTCAAGCGCCCCCGTCCGCGCATGCAGATCGTGGAGGTCGACGCACTGGACGATACGGGCGTCATCCAGGCCACCTTCTTCCGGCAGCCCTGGATCGCCGACCAGCTGAAGCCCGGCGACGTCGTGGCCCTTTCGGGCAAGGTCACCTTCAACTATGGGTTCAAGCAGATGAAGGCCCCGTTCTACGAGGTCCTCTCGTCTGCGGGCGAGCAGAGCGGCTACGCGCGCGTCCTTCCCGTGCACCCGGTGGGAGAGGGCGTCACCGCCTCGTGGATGCGCAGGATCGTTGCCGCGGCCCTCGAGGACATGGGCGACGTCTGCGACCCGCTTCCCCCTGCGCTTGTCGCAAAGAGGCAGCTCATGACGCTCGCGCGCGCCTTGCGGGCGGTACACTTCCCCTCGTCTCTGCCCGAGGCGGGCGTCGCGCGCCGGCGCCTGGCGTACGACGAGCTGCTCTGCCTGCAGCTCGCGCTCCTGACGCGCCAGAGGATCGACCTCGCGGGGGTCCAGCCCTTCGTGCACGTCACGTCCGGCCCCCACATGGCAGCCCTGCTCGAGGCCCTGCCCTTCTCGCTCACGGATGAGCAGCGCCATGCCGCAGACCAGATACTTGCCGACATGGCCGCGCCACACGTCATGAACCGGCTGCTTCTGGGTGACGTCGGAACGGGCAAGACCGCCGTTGCCGCGGTCGCCATGGCGGCCGTGGCAGACACCAGGACGCAGGCCGCCGTCATGGCGCCGACTTCGGTCCTCGCGCGGCAGTATGCCGAAAAGCTCGGGCCCCTTCTTGACGCCGCGGGCATCACCTGGGCCCACCTCGACGGGGCCACGCCAGCCTCCGAGCGGCAGGCCATCACCGAGGGCGTGTCGTCGGGCTCGGTCTGCGTGATGTTCGGCACGACGGCGATCCTTTCCGAGGACCTCACGTTCTCGCAGCTATCACTTGTCGTCATTGACGAGCAGCACCGCTTTGGCGTCAACCAGCGCGTGGCGCTCCGGGCCAAGGGCGTGGGGGCCGACCTGCTCACCATGACGGCCACCCCCATTCCCCGCACGCTCGCGCTTTCGCTCTACGGCGACGTGGACTGCTCGCGCATCACAAAGAGGCCCGTGGCGGGGGCGGGCGTCTCCACGAAGGCGATCGCGCCAGACAGCCTCGACGTCGCCTATGGCGCCATCAGGGACGCGGTCGGCGCGGGGCACCAGGCATACGTCGTGTGCCCCCTGGTCGACGAATCCGACGACGGTTCCGAGCTCGACGACGTCCCCGAGGCGTCGCGCTCGACCTCGACCAGGCTGCGCTCGGCCGTGCATACCGCGCAGGAGCTGTCCCAGACGGTCTTTCCCGACCTCTCCATAGGCCTGCTCACCGGTCCCATGTCGGCGTCCGAGAAGGACGACGTGATGGGGCGTTTCCGAGAGGGCCAGATCGACGTCCTCGTCTCCACCACGGTCATAGAGGTCGGCGTCGACGTGCCCAACGCCACGGTCATGCTGGTCCACGATGCCGACAGGTTCGGCCTCGCCACCCTCCACCAGCTCCGTGGTCGCGTGGGCCGTGGCGACTGGCCGGGCCTGGTGTACCTTTCCTGCGCCGCAAAGAAGGGGAGTCCCGCGCGCCAGCGCCTGGATGCGCTGGAACGGACCTCGGATGGGTTCGAGCTTGCCGAGCTGGACCTGCGCCTGAGGCACGAGGGCGAGGTCCTGGGCTATCGCCAGCACGGGGGAGTCTCGCTCTCCATATCCGACCTCTCCGAGGACGCCGACCTTGTCGAGTGGGCACACGAGGACGCGCGCGCCATCGCCGAGGGCGACCCCTCGCTCTCCGACGTTGCCCACCGGCCGCTTGCGCTGGAGGTCAGGGACCGCTTTGGCATCTACTTCGAGGAGGTCGAGCGCGGATGAGGATCGTAGGCGGTAAGTGGAGGGGGAGGCCCCTCGAGGCGCCCGACGGGCGCGACGTCACGCGCCCGACGACCGACCGCACGCGGGAGCAGATCGCCTCGATGATCCTTTCAGCGTTTGACCTCGACCTTTCTGAGGTCACCGTCCTCGATGGCTTTGCCGGATCGGGCGCCATAGGCTTCGAGCTCCTCTCGCGAGGCGCGAAGGCCTGCACGTTCGTCGACGCGGACCGCAAGGCGCTGGCGCGGGTGAGAAGGAACGCGGCCACCCTCGGTGCGGGCCCTGACGTGTGTGCCATCCTTTCGGGCGACGTGTTCAAGGTGGCTCGTCGGGCTACGCTGCCCAATGCCCCCTTCTCGCTCGTGGTGCTCGACCCGCCCTACGCCCTCGAGGCATCGGCCGTCTCGGGGCTCGTCCTCGACCTTCTGCGCGAGGGGCAGCTCGAGAACGGGTGCCTCGTGCTCTACGAGCGCTCTGCGGGAGGGGAGGGGCTGAACCTGCCTTCGTCTCGCATGCTCAAGTCAAAGACCCATGGCGGCACTGCCGTGGACCTGCTATCCATTGGAGGACCTGATGAGTAACGAACACGTCTCGCACGTCGTGGTGCCGGGCACCTTTGACCCCATCACCTATGGGCACCTAGACGTCATCGCACGAGCCAGGCGGCTCTTTCCCAAGGTGACCGTCGCCGTCGCCGCGTCGCTTGGCAAGAACGGGACGGGTCCGGTGTTTTCGCTGGACGAGCGCGTCGAGATGATCTCGTCCGCCCTGGCTGACTCCTCCTCCTTCGAGGGGGTCGAGGTGAGACCGTTCACGGGGCTGCTCATGAACTTCTGCCACGAGATCGGCGCCGGCGGCGTGGTCAAGGGCCTGAGGGCCATGACCGACTTTGAGTACGAGCTGCAGCAAGCAGACCTCAACTACCGCCTGAGCCCGGGGACCGAGTCCATCTTTGTCATGGGCAGCCCCGAGTTTGGCTACGTCTCCTCCTCCATTGTGCGCGAGCTGGCTGCCCTTGGCAGCGACGTGAGCTTCCTCGTGCCGCCGGTCGTGGCCGAGCGCCTGGCGGAGCGCTTTGGCGCCGCGAGGTAGCAAGCCCCCGCTTTGCGCGCACATTTCCTACGTCTGCCGAGCAGAGTGTGCTTTCTGCTCGGCTGTTTCTCTTACGTGCGCGATTCTGCTACCATACCTACTAATTGTGGACAAGTGGCCCGTTTTTGGTCGCTGCGGAGACGTTCCGTCCGTGTGAAAGGAGTCCTGGGATGCAGCCAGGTGAGGAGATCGAGAGCTTGGTCAATGAGCTTGAGCAGATTGTGAGCGAGGCCAAGACGCCCTTGACTGGCGGCGGCCAGAAGAAGATCGTCGACGCGCAGGACATCTATGAGATCCTGGACGAGATCCGCCGCATCTTCCCGCAGGAGTTCTCTGACGCGCGGCGCATCGTCAAGGAGGAGCACGAGACCCTCGAGCGCGCCCAGCAGCAGGCCGACGCCATCATCGCGGACGCGCAGCAGCAGGCCATGGTGCTCGCGGGCGACCAGGAGATTGTGCGCCTCTCCCAGCTCCAGGCAGAGCAGATCCGCGACCAGGCCCAGCAGTACGAGCGCGACACGCGCTACAACGCCGAGGAGTACGCCGACACGGTCCTGGCGCATCTCGAGGACAACCTCAAGTCCATCGCCAACTCGGTCACGCGCGTGCGCCAGACGCTGAACGAGAACGCCGGTCCGCGCAACACGACCAACAACGTCGCCTGGTAGCCTAGATGGAGCAGGTTATCGCGGTGCTCGACGAGCGCCTTGCCAACGCGGGGGACACCCTCGCCCTGGCGGGGCACCTTGACGAGGACTCCTACAGCTTGGGCGACCACGACTTCGCGCTTCCCACAGGCATCGACTACGACCTCATGCTCACCAATGCGGGCGAGGGGATCCTTGCCACGGGCATCCTCCGTGCGCACGTCGAGGGCGTCTGCGACCGTTGTCTCGAGCCCGCCTCCTTTGACGTCGCGGGCGAGGTGGACGAGTACTACCTCTTTGAGGAGCCCGAGGCGGCGGCCTATGCCGACGACGATGACGAGGTCGACTACTCGCTCGTGGGCGACGACCACACCGTCGACCTCACGGAGGCGCTCTTCTCCGCGCTGCTCATGGAGACCCCGTACGTGGTCCTGTGCCGCGAGGACTGCAAGGGCCTCTGCCCCGTCTGCGGCGCCAACCTCAACGAGGAGGATTGCGGGCATGCCGAGGGCATCGAGCACGAGCGGGAGCAGGCGCGCCTTGACGCGAGCCCCTTTGCCGCCCTGCGTGACCTTTCGTTTGACGACTGAGGCGCGGGGCCGTCGCCCATCTTGAGGTTGTGTGGTGTGGGGTCTTCGTGACGGAAGACGCATGATGGATTATGTGGCCGTTTGTGGTATAGTGCTTTCTTGCGTGTTTAGAAGGCAAGACCGCTTGCGCACGTCGCAGGCGTGAAGTGATGGTTAAGAGAGGTTCAAGATGGCAGTACCTAAGCAAAAGAAGGGCCGCGGCGCCACGCACACTCGCCGCTCGGCTAACAGCAAGCTCGCCGCTCCCGCGCGTTCCACGTGCCCCCAGTGCGGTGCACCCAAGCTTCCGCATCACGTGTGCCCCAACTGCGGCTACTACAAGGACCGCGAGGTCGTTGTCACCGACTAGGTGTAACTGAGCAATCGATGAGCAGGTGGCCGGCCCCGTAACAGGGTCGGCCGCTTCTGTGTAAGGAGCATGTGATGGTCACGATCTGCGTTGATGCCATGGGAGGCGACGTCGAGCCTGACGTCGTGCTCGAAGGCATTTCCCAGGCGCTTGAGGCCGACTCCGACCTGCAGATTCTGGTCGCAGGCGACGAGGCCGTGGTCGCGCCCTACTGTTCCGCTCACGAACGGGCGCTTCCTCTCGTGACCACCGAGACGATCGGCATGGACGAGCATCCCACCGAGGCGGTCCGCACAAAGAAGGACTCGAGCATCGTCCGCGGCTGCCAGGCGATCCGCCATGGCGAGGCCGACGGCTTCTTCTCGGCGGGATCGACGGGGGCCATCCTCGTGGCGGCCACGCTCAACGTGGGCCGCCTGCACGGCATCAAGCGCCCGGGCCTTGCGACCGCCATTCCCGGCTCCACGGGGCGGCGCACGGTGATGATCGACATGGGCGCCAATGCCGACACCCACGAGGACATGATCGTGCAGTTCGCCCACATGGGCCGTGCCTACGCAGAGATCACGCTGGGCGTCGCCAACCCCACGGTGGCGCTCCTCTCAAACGGGTCCGAGGAGACCAAGGGCTCCGAACAGGCGATAGCCTTCCACAACGCGCTCAAGCAGGCGGGGCCTGCGTGGTTTGTCGGCAACGCCGAGGGAAGCGACCTCCTTGCCGGGCGCTTTGACGTCATCGTCACTGACGGCTTCACCGGAAACGTGGCGCTCAAGTCGCTCGAGGGCACCGCCAAGTACATCATCAACGAGCTCAAGAAGGCCGTGGGCAGCTCAAAGCGGGCCGCCCTGGGCGCCCTTCTGCTCAAGCCCGTCCTCAAGGTCGTGACGGCCGACCTCTCTGGTGACGAGTACGGCGGCGCCGTGCTGCTGGGCCTCAAGGCCCCCGTCATCATCGGCCATGGCGCCACGAGTCCCACCGCCGTCAAGAACGGGGCGCTCGTCTGCGCCAAGGCGGTGCGCGAGGGCCTCGTCGACAAGATCGCCGCCGACATCGAGGTGGAGGAGTAGCGGCCCCTGCTCTTTTCGTCGCGTTGCCCCGTGGCGCTTCACATTTATCGTGCGCTTGGGCAAAATATATGAGGTTGGACCAAGCCCACGACGGGCCAGACACAAGGAGTTTTCCATGGACCGCGATGCCATTCTCGCAAAGGTCATCAACGTTACGAGCGAGTCGCTTGACGTCGACGCCTCTGAGCTGAGCGAGCACACCGACTTCAAGCAGCTTGGCGCCGATTCCTTTGACCTGCTCGAGCTTGTCACGGCGTTCGAGGACGAATTCGGCCTCACGATGGATGATGACGAGCTCGCAAAGATCGTCACCATCTCCGATGCCGTCGATGCCATCCAGCAGGCCCAGTAGGGAGCACGCTTGAAGCTCCATCGTCGCATCGAGGCGGTCGAGGAGATCGTCGGCCATCACTTTGAGGACAGCTCCCTCGTCGTCTCTGCAATCACTCACCCATCGGCTGCGGAAGGGAAGGCCCCTTCCGCATCGTATGAGCGCCTCGAGTTTTTGGGCGACGCCGTCCTGGGCGCCATCGTCGCCCATGAGGTGTACCAGCGCTTTCCCTCCATGGACGAGGGTCAGCTGACCGACCTCAAGATAGCCCTCGTCTCGGGCAAGATGCTCTCGTCCGTCTCGGAGTCCCTTGGCCTTTCCGACCTCATCCTCTTTGGCGTGTCGGAGCTCGGCACCAACACGAGGGGCATGCGCTCCGCGCTCGAGGACGTCTTCGAGGCGATCGTGGGCGCCCTGTACGAGGACGCCGGATACGACGCGGCCCACGAGTTCGTCATGCGTCACCTGGGCGAGCACATGGTCCCCGAGACCATCGAGCGCTCGATGAACCCCAAGACGAGGCTCCAGGAGATCACGCAGTCGGGCAACATGCACATGACGCCGACCTACAAGCTCGAGTCGTCCGAGGGCCCCGCGCACGCGCGGGTCTTCACGTCCGTGGCGCTGCTCGAGGGGCGCCGCGTCGGGCGCGGCAAGGGCAGCTCCAAGAAGGAGTCCGAGAGCGCTGCCGCAGCCGACGCCATCCGGCGCATCGAAGAGGATCCCCACGCCGCCTGGGCGGACATGGAATAGGTAGCAGGAAGGCAGCTCGCACGTGTACCTGAAGTCGCTCACGCTCAAGGGATTCAAGTCATTTGCCGACCGCACGGTCATGGTCTTTGACCCCGGCCTCACGGTCGTGGTCGGCCCCAACGGCTCCGGCAAGTCAAACATCTCCGACGCCATCCTGTGGGTCTTGGGCGAGCAGAGCGCCAAGATGCTGCGCGGCCAGGCCATGGAGGACGTGATCTTCTCGGGCTCCTCCGCGCGCCAGGCGGTCGGCGTGGCCGAGGTGACCCTGGTGCTCGACAACTCCGACCACACCCTTCCCATCGACTTTTCCGAGGTCGCCATCACGCGAAGGATGTACCGTTCGGGGGAGTCCGAGTACCTCATCAACAACGCGCCCTCGCGCCTGATGGACATCACCGACATCCTGCACGACTCCGGCCTGGGCAAGGAGACGCACTCCATCATCAGCCAGGGCAAGCTCGACTCCATCCTGGCGAGCAGGCCCGAGGACAGGCGCGAGCTCATCGAGGAGGCGGCCGGCATCTCCAAGCACCGCCGCCGCAAGGAGCGCTCGGAGCGCAAGCTGCGCAGCATGGAGGAGCACCTCACCCGTGCCAAGGACATCTCCCGCGAGATCAGCCGCCAGCTGGGACCCCTTGAGCGCCAGGTCAACAAGGCAAAGCGCCACCAGGAGCTCAAGACGCAGCTCGCCGACCTCTCCACGACCCTCGCGGTCGATGACCTGCGGCAGCTGCAGGAGCGCTATAACCAGCTCGTGGCGCGTCAGCGCGAGGCCGACGCCGCCGTGGAGCTCGCGCAGTGGCGCCTTGACGAGCGCAGCCACGACCTCGAGAGATACCAGTCCCTCCTCGAGCAGAAGGGCCTCTTTGTCGGGGACCTGGGGGAGCAGCGGCGCCGCATGCAGGACATCCTCGGGCGCATGGACTCCGACATGCGCCTGCTCGAGGAAAAGGGCAAGAACATGGTCTCGCGCCTCTCCGAGATGCGCATGACCCTCTCGTCGAGCGAGAAGCAGCGGGCGGACGCCGCGGCCGAGCTGGAACGCGTCTCGGCGGACCTTGCGGACGCGCGCGTCCGCGCCACCGACCTCCAATCTCGCCGTGACGAGCTTGAGCGTGAGGCGCGGGCAGCCACCGAGAAGAGGCGGAGCCTCGGCAACCGCCAGGCCCAGCTCACGGCCGACCAGAGGTCCGCGCAGCGCGAGGCCGATGCGGAGACGCTTGCCTATGCCAAGCTCCGCGACCAGATCGCGAGCGCCGAGACCCAGGACCAGATGTACCAGAGCCGCCTCGAGCAGATCGCGGAGCAGATCGCCACGGCAAACGAGGCCCTTGAGGACCGCCTGCGCAGAAAGGGCGAGGTCGAGGGCGAGCTTGACGGCGCGGTGGCCTCGTCCGAGACGTCGGCGGAAGCCATACGCCTCGCACAGGCGGGCCTCTCCCAGGCGCGCAACGAGGAGTCCCAGGCGCGCGAGAAGCTCCAGAACGCCCGCGCCACGCTCTCTGCCCTCGAGGCGGTGGACGTGCAGAGCGCAAACGCCAGCGAGCTCACGGCCGCCCTCGCCTCCAAGTCCGACGGGCTCGTCGAATGCCGCCTGGCAGACCTCATCGAGGCGCCCGCCGAGCTCGAGGACCTCGTCGAGCGGCTCCTTGGTGACGACCTGGCGGCGCTCGTCGTTCCGGACTCGGAGTCCGCCATGACGCTCGCCGCTCGTGCGGAGGGCCTCTCGGGGACCTCGGGCAAGGCGACGATCGTGTCGAGGAGTTCCTCTCGTCCCATCGCGGAAGCCGACGCGCCCGGCGTCTCGCTGCTCGAGAGCATCCGCGTTCCCGAAGCGGCGGCCGGCCTCGTGGGCGCCCTGCTGGGGGACGTGCGCGTCGTGCGGGACGCGACCGAGGCGGTGCGCGCCCACGACGCGTACCCCTCGTTCACGTACGTGACGGAATCGGGCGTCTCGGTGCTCTCGGACGGACGCATCGTCATGGGTGGCGGCGCCGACGCCGAGCGGGGCGCGCTCGAGCGCAAGCGCCGCATGCGCATGCTGCGCGACGGCCTCGACGGGCTCGAGAAGGCCCTGAGGGTCGCCTCGCAGGCAGTCGCCGAGGCAGAGGCGGGCCTGGCTGACGCCCGTGAGCGCGACGCACGCGTCAAGGGCGACGTCGCCCGGCTGAGGGGCGAGCTCTCGTCGGTGACCGCAGAGATCGGGCGCCTTGAGGCCCAGCGCAACCAGGCCGCCTCGGAGCAGGCCCAGCTCGAGAAGCGCAGGACCGCCGCGTCCGAGAAGGCCGAGGAGGCCCGTCCGCAGATCGAGCGCCACAAGGCTGCCGCCGAGGCGGCTGAGGCGCGGGCGGCCGAGCTCGGAAGGACGCTCGAGGACGTCTCGCGCGAGCGCGGCGCCGCCTCTCGTGCGGAGTCCGACGCGAGCGAGCGCCTTGCGGAGGCCCGGCTCCAGCTCGCCACGATCGTCGAGCGCCGCAACCACCTCGCCGTTCGCGAGGAGGAGCTCGTACGCACCGTCAAGGGCATCGAGCAGCGACGTGTCGCCACGGAGCGCGCCGCGCGCTCGCTCGACGTGCTCCGCCTGCGCGTCGACCCCCTGCACGACCGCTACGAGGCCGTCCAGGAGCGCGCGCTCGACTGGGCGGCGCGCCTGAGGGACCGCAGCCGGCTTGCCGAGGCCGATTCCGACTCGCTCAAGTCGACCATCTCCGAGGCGCGCGAGGCCGTCAACGCGGCATCCGCAGAGCTCGAGCGTGCCCGCACGGCGGCAAACGACCTCAAGGTCGACATCGGGCGCATCGAGGTGCAGGTGGAGGCGGCGCTCAAGGCCATCACCGCCGATGGGTGGATCTTGGAGGACGCGCTCGCCCTGTCGGCGCCCGACGACCGCGAGGCGATGGAGCGCACCGTCGACAAGCTGCGTCACCAGCTCGCCAACCTCGGCCCCGTCAACGAGGTCGCCATGGACGAGTACCAGAGGCTGAAGGAACGCTCCGACTACATCGAGGAGCAGGTGGCAGACCTCGAGAGCGCCCGGAAGTCCCTGGCCAAGATCACCAACGCCATCGAGCGTAAGATGCGCCGCCAGTTCCTGGTCATCTTCGACCAGGTCAATGCGAACTTCTCCGAGGTCTTCTCGATGCTCTTCCCCGGAGGCCATGCCTACATCGAGATGACCGACCCCGACCACGTCACGGAGACCGGCATCGAGATCGTCGCGCAGCCCAGGGGCAAGAAGATCCAGAAGATGATGCTCATGAGCGGCGGTGAGAAGTCGCTGACCGCCCTTGCGCTGCTCTTTGCCGTGTATCGGACGCGCACGGTTCCGTTCTATGTGTTTGACGAGGTCGAGGCCGCCCTGGACGACTCGAACCTCTCCAAGCTGCTTGACGCCATCGAGCAGCTGAAGGACTCCACGCAGCTCATCGTCATCAGCCACCAGAGGCGGACGATGGAGCAGGCAGACGTGCTCTACGGCGTATCCATGCAGGCTGACGGCGTGAGCCACGTGGTCAGCCAGAGACTTGACCAGGCGACGGGAAAGGTGGTTGAGGCCTAATGGGTCTACGTGATTCGCTGATGCGTGGCCTCACGCGCTCGCGAGAGGCCATTTCAGAGATCTTCTATATGGGTGGCGAGGTCGATGACTCCTTCTGGGAGGACCTCGAGGACACCCTCGTCATGGGCGACATGGGGGCCGAGGTCGCCATGCAGGTGACCGACGACCTGCGCGAGCAGGCGGCCCGCGAGAACCTGCGCACCTCCCGCCAGCTCCGCGAGGCGCTGGCAAAGCGCCTGGCGCAGTCGTTTGCCCCGGCGGGACGCGACCCGTTCCGCTCGCTTCCGCACTGCGTGGTCTTTGTCGGCATCAACGGCGCCGGCAAGACGACGACGGTCGGCAAGCTGGCGAGCGAGGCGCTCGGGCTGGGCATCAAGCCCCTCATCGGCGCCGCCGACACGTTCCGCGCCGCCGCCATCGAGCAGCTCCAGGTCTGGGGCGAGCGCTCGGGCGTCGACGTGATCTGCCGCGACCGCGGCGCCGACCCCGCAAGCGTCTGCTACGAGGTGATGGACGAGGCCGAGCGTCGCGGCTCCGAGCTCGTCCTCATAGACACCGCCGGCCGCCTCCACACCAGCCCCGAGCTCATGCGCGAGCTCGCCAAGGTGGTCAACGTCACGCGCAAGCGCTCGAACATGCCGGTCACGGTGGTGCTCGTGGTCGATGCCACCACGGGGCAGAATGGCCTCAACCAGGCGCGCGAGTTCAACCAGGCGCTCGATCTGGACGGCCTTATCGTCACCAAGCTGGATGGCACCGCCAAGGGTGGTATCGTAGTTGCCATCAGTCACGAGCTCGATCTTCCCATCTGGCGCATCGGCGTCGGCGAGGGAATCGACGACCTGCAGCCCTTTGACGCCCTCGAGTTCTCTCGGGCGCTCGTGGGCGAGACGGAGGTATAGCACATGGCAGTCTTCAGCAGCCTATCAGACCGGCTCCAAGACACCTTTGACCGCCTGCGCGGCAAGGGCCGGCTCACCGAGGACGACATCAACTCGGCCATGCGCGAGATTCGCATGGCCCTTCTCGAGGCGGACGTCAACTACCGCGTCGTGAAGAACTTCGTGTCGGCCTGCAAGGAGAAGTGCATGACGGCGGAGGTGCTGGATTCCCTGACTCCGGCGCAAAACGTCGTGCGCATCGTGCTTGACCAGCTGACCGAGCTTCTGGGCGCGACCGAGTCCAAGCTCGTGCTTCCGCAGAACCGCACGCCCAACGTGATCATGCTCGTCGGCCTGCAGGGCTCCGGCAAGACCACGGCGGCCTCCAAGCTCGCCTACCTGCTCAAGAAGCAGGGGAGAAGCCCGCTTCTGGCGGCGTGCGACGTCCACAGGCCCGCAGCTGCCGACCAGCTCGAGACGCTGGGCAAGGAGATCGGCGTCCCCGTCTATCGCGGTGACGGCGTCGATGCCGTCAAGGTGGCGCGCGAGTCCATCCAAAACGCCGTCGACCGCCTCTGCGACGTGGTCATCGTCGACACGGCGGGCCGCCTGCAGATCGACGAGGAGATGATGGCCGAGGCCGTCGACATCAAGAATGCCGTCAAGCCCGACCAGATCCTCATGGTCGTGGACGCCATGACCGGCCAGGACATCGTCAACGTCGTGCGCACCTTCTCAGAGCGGGTCGACTTTGACGGCGTCATCATGTCCAAGCTCGATGGCGACGCTCGCGGCGGCGGCGCGCTGTCGGTTCGCGAGGTCACGGGCAAGCCCATCAAGTTCGTGAGCCAGGGCGAGAAGCCCGACTCGCTCGAGGTGTTCCATCCCGACCGCATGGCCAAGCGCATCCTGGGCATGGGCGACGTGGTGGGCATCATCGAGCAGGCCCAGAAGGTCGCCGACGAGCAGGACATCGCCAACGCGGAGCGCATGCTGCGCGAGGGCTTCACGATGGACGACATGCTCGACCAGATGAACCAGATCCGCAAGATGGGCGGCCTCTCCAAGCTCGTGGGCATGATCCCCGGCGGTGACCGTGCGATGGCCCAGATGGGCGGCAACCTCGACGAGTCCCAAATCACGCGCATCGAGGCCATGATCCGCTCCATGACGCCCGAGGAGCGTCGCCAGCCCAAGAAGATCAACGGGCAGCGCCGCAAGCGCATCGCCGCGGGCTCCGGCCGCTCCGTCCAGGAGGTCAACCAGCTCCTCAAGCAGTGGAGCGAGATGAACAAGATGATGGGCAAGATGAAGGCCATGGCCAACGAGATGGGCGGCAAGGGCGGCTCGCGCAAGGCCCGTCGCCAAATGCAGTCAATGATGCGCAACATGGGCATGGGAGGCCAGGGAAGGGGCGGCTTCCCGTTCTAACGATATGGGGATGACCTCTTTCCCCCTGGGCTCAAACAGTCCTCAAACGCCGTCAGATTCTGTACGAATCTGACGGCGTTTTGCGGAACTCGCCCAGGGGAAAGAGGTCATCCCGTACGCGCTAGCTAAGCCGCCCCTTGGCCTCCCAGGCCCATCAGGGTTGCTGCCTTCCGAGAAATGACTCGCAAGGGTCCCACCCCTCTGAGTCACTGGGTTACCAGTGGACGACTACGACGTCGCCGACCTGGCTCAGGTTGTAGAGCTCCTCGGCCTTGTCGTAGGGGAGGTTGACGCAGCCGTGGCTGCCGCTCGTCTGGTAGATGTCGCCGCCAAACGAGTAGCGCCAGGTGGCGTCGTGGAGCGCGACGGCGTTCCAGACAAACGGCATCCAGTAGGTGACGTGGCTCACGTACTCGGGCTTGTTGGTCTTCTCGTCGACGGGGCCCTCCAGGACGACGTCACCCTTCTCCTTGTTGGAGTTGATCTGGTAGACGCCCTGCGGGGTGTCGTGCTTCTCGGAGGTGTTGCCCGTGACGCAGTCGCTTTCCCAGATCAGGCTGCCGCTGTCGTCATAGAGGCGGACGTGCTGCTCGGTGACGTCGATGTCTATGTAGCGCTTTCCCCAGTCCTGCCCGCCGGGGTTCCAGGACGCTGCGGTCTGCAGCATGGGAACGTCGAGCTCCGCCTGGGTGCCCGACGAGATGTTTTCGGCTATCTGCTTGCCCAGGCTCTCCCCGTCGATGGTCCAGCCATATGAGCCGCCCTTGACGGTGATCGCCTTGCCGTCAGGACGGGTGAAGGAACGCTCGGAACCAACGGAGTCAAGCTTGTCGGACAGCTCCCCTTGCGCCCACTTGACGATGGCGTCGGTGTCGACGGTCGTCTTGAGGTCCTTGTCGACCTTGACCCACCCGGCAATGAGGTCCGACCCGACCTCAAAGACGTCGCTGTCGCCAACCTTGAGCTTCTGGATGGCACCCAGCTGCCCGTTGACCTTCTCGACGCCCTCCTTGAGCTGCGGGTCATCTGCGAGGACGGTAGGCTGCACGAGCACGTCCTCCTTCAGCTCGACGGTGGGCTCCATGGTGGTGAGCGCCTGCGAGACGAGCGGCATCACCTGTGCGGCGTCAATCTGGGTACCTGCCTTCTCGGGCACGATCACGTAGGCGTGCTTGTCCTTGTCGTAGCTCGCCGTGGCGTCGGTGGGCGCGGTGGCGTCCTTGTTGAAGGCGCTGACGGAGTCCGTCAGCAGCTTGGAGAGCATGGTCTCGTCAAACGTGATGCGCTCCGAGGCACTGAGCGTCCGCTGCGAGGTGATCTGGAGGGGCCATGCCCAGGGGTTCACCTGGTCAAGCGCCTCCTGGACAAAGGCGTCACCATCGTCGCTCAGCTTGACGTCGTCCGCCTTGACGGTGAGCTTGAAGCCCTGGCCGTCGATGGAGAGCTGGTATCCGTTGACGGAGTTGGAGTGCTGGTCGGAAACGTCGGCGACCTTGGCAAGCGAGACGTCCTGCCCGTTGATCGTGGTGTTGGGCATGAAGTAGTAGCGGTCAAAGCCCACCACTCCGCCCAGGTAGGTCCCTGCCACCAAAAGCGTCGTGACGCCGACGACGGGAAGGACCCAGCGGCGCTTCTTCCGGGGCTTCTCCTCCTCGGGAGGAGCTAGCGTGGTGAGGGGCTCGGGCTCTGCGACGCCGGGTGCCACCATGGTCGGTTCAGTCTCGGGGCTGTCGTCCGTCAGGCCATCGCCGTCTTCTATGGTGGGAAGGAGGGAGGCCAGCGTGGAGCCGACGGCGGCCTTCTCGGGCGTCTCCTCCTGCTCGACCGCGTCCTTTGGCTCTTCTGCCTGCTCAGGCAAAGAAGATTCGTCCGAGGGCTGAGGCTCGCCTTCTGCCGCGGTCGGTTGGACATCTTCCTCTAAGGCGTCGTCGGTCGAGGGGTTGAGGCCCCTCGGTGTCTCGTTTGCCTTGGCAAAATGTGCGCCCTTGTGCGATTTCCTGCTCACAAGCATCCCCGTCGTTCGTGTCTAGGCTGCGTTCTTCGTTGTCTGAGGGTTGAGATGCCCCTGTAAACAGTTATCGTACACCAGGTGGGGCTTGGAATGTGTCAGAGGAGGCAAACCGTGCCGACCATTCATGTTGACGACCTTTCGGACGCGCGGCTGGACGCCTTCGCCCGCCTGACGGACCATCAGCTGCGGAGCGCCTTTGAGCGTGAGCACTCCCTCATGGTCGTCGAGTCTCCCTTTGCGGTGGGCGTGGCCCTCGAGGAGGGGCTGGAGCCGGTGTCGTTCCTCCTTGACGAGCGTCACGAGAAGTCCATGTCAGAGGTGCTGGCGGGCGTGGATGAGGCGGTCCCGGTCTTTCTTGCCCCGCGTCCGGTGATGTCGCAGCTCGTGGGCTTCAAGGTCACGCGCGGCGTCATGGGGGCCTTCCTGAGGCCAGAGCCGCGAGACGTGCGCGACGTCGTGAGCGGCGCTCGGCGCGTGGCCGTGCTCGAGGGGCTCGTCGACGCGACGAACGTCGGGGCGCTCTTCCGCTCCGCCGCCGCCCTGGGCGTCGATGCGGTCCTGCTTGACCCCACCTGCGCCGACCCGTACGCGCGCCGGTCAAACCGCGTGTCGATGGGAACGGTGCTCAAGGTTCCCTGGGCGACCTTTCCCGAGGAGGGAGACGAGTACTGGCCAACGGGGGCCCTGGGCCTTCTTTGCGAGCTGGGCTTCCACATCGTCGCGATGGCGCTCGAGGAGGGCGCGTTGCCCCTGGACGACGTCTCGCTTCGCGACCATGACCGCCTCGCGCTCGTCTTTGGAAGCGAGGGCTGGGGCATTTCGCGCAAGGCACGCGCCGCGTGCGACGAGGCGGTCGTCATCCCCATGGCCCATGGGGTCGACTCGCTCAACGTCGCCGCGTCCTCGGCGGTCGCCTTCTGGCAGCTCTGCCGGTAAGGGGCGTCATGAGTGCGCAGCGAGCCCTCTCCTTACGCCCGTTTAATGGAGCTGGGCAATGTCGGCATTGCGTGCGACGCAGATGGGTACCAGCTAGTCAGCGAACCAACCAATCCGACGCAGGCGCGTCGAGAGAGGCATAACCAAGATGGAAATGAATGACAAGAAGAAGCGCTGGTCGATGCTGCTGTATGTGCTCATCGCCCTGTCGATACTCATGCTCCTGCGCTCCTTTGTGTACCCCAACGTCATGGGAAGTCTCGTCGAGGAGACGAGCTACAGCGAGTTTCTTAAGGCCGTTGACGAAGGCGAGGTGACGGAGGTCGACCTGACCACCGACACGCAGGAGATCACCTACGCGACGGGAGAGGGGGAGAGCCGCAAGGTTTACAAGACCACGCAGTTCCCCAACGACGCGACGCTCGTCGAGCGCCTTGAGAACGCCAACGTCAAGTTCTCGGCACACCTTCCGGACGAGACGGCGTCTCTGCTCGTCTACCTGCTCATCAACCTCCTCCCGCTCGCCATCTTTTTGGGAGGCGGCTACCTGCTCAACAGGCAGCTCCGCAAGCAGATGGGCGAGGACAACAACATGTCGTTTGGCGGCGGCTTTGGCTTTGGCGGCGGACTGGGAAGGTCGGGCGCCAAGGAGGTCAAGGGAGAGGAGACCGGCAAGTCGTTTAGTGACGTTGCCGGCCAGGACGAGGCCAAGGAGTCTCTGCAGGAGATCGTGGGCTTCCTCAAAAATCCCGAGCGCTATGCCGCCATCGGCGCCAAGCTGCCGCACGGCGCGCTGCTCGTCGGCCCTCCGGGAACGGGAAAGACGCTGCTCGCCAAGGCGGTCGCCGGTGAGGCCAACGTCCCGTTCTTCTCCATAAGCGGCTCGGAGTTCGTCGAGATGTTCGTCGGCCGTGGCGCCGCGAAGGTCCGCGACCTCTTCAGGCAGGCCAACGAGAAGGCGCCCTGCATCGTGTTCATCGACGAGATCGACGCCGTGGGCAAGCGCCGCGACAGCGGCCTCACCTCAAACGACGAGCGCGAGCAGACGCTCAACCAGCTGCTGGCCGAGATGGACGGCTTCGACAACCACAAGGGCATCGTGGTCTTTGCGGCCACGAACCGTCCCGAGAGCCTCGACCCCGCCCTCACGCGTCCTGGCCGCTTTGACCGCCGCATCCCCGTCGAGCTGCCCGACCTCGCGGGACGTGAGGCCATCCTCAAGCTTCACGCCAACGACGTGCGCATGGAACCAGGCATCGACTTTGGCGTGATCGCGCGCCAGACCCCGGGCGCCTCGGGTGCGGACCTTGCCAACATGATCAACGAGGCCGCGCTGAGGGCCGTGCGCATGGGCCGCTCGCGCGTCACGCAAAACGACATCCTCGAGTCGGTGGACGTCGTCATCGCGGGCGAGAAGAAGAAGTCCACCGTCCTTTCCGAGCACGAGAAGGAGGTCGTCTCCTACCACGAGACGGGCCACGCCATCGTGGCGGCCGTGCAGGACGGCAAGGCGCCCGTGTCCAAGATCACCATCGTGCCGCGCACCTCGGGCGCGCTGGGCTTCACCATGCAGGCGGAGGAGGACGAGCACTACCTCACCACGCGCGAGGAGTACAAGCAGAAGATCGCCGTGCTCTGCGGCGGCCGTGCGGCCGAGGAGCTCATCTTCGGCCAGATGACGAGCGGTGCCGCCAACGACATCGAGCGCGCCACCCGCATCGCGCGGGCCATGGTCACGCAGCTCGGCATGTCCGACCGCTTTGGCATGATGGCGCTCGGCCAGGCGCGCAACCAGTACCTGGGCGGGGACGCGACGCTCACCTGCTCCGAGGGCACGGCCCAGGAGGTGGATGCCGAGGTACAGCGCCTCGTGGAGGAAGGCCATCAGACCGCCCTCGAGACCCTGCGCAAGAACCGCTTCAAGCTGCACGAGATCGCGCACTACCTGCAGAAGAAGGAGACCATCACGGGCGAGGAGTTCATGCGCATCCTGACGCGCGACGACGGCTTCGCCCCCAAGATGCCTCAGGAGTAGGGGAGGGGCCAGGTGACTGGCCTTATGAGCGCTCCCATGCAAAGCGGGCTGCCCACCACCATGGTGGACAGCCCGCATCCTTTTGGTTTGCGCGGAGCATGCCAGTTCTTACGCTGGCTCCTACTTGTCCCGTATGACCGTGTCGTGGAAGCGGAAGAACGCCGGGTGGTAGTGAGACTCGGCGTATTCGAAGAGCACGGCGCCGCTGTCGTAGGTGCTGTGCGACACCTTGGCGACGTAGGTGCAGTCGGCGATGTCGAGCCACTGCCGGTCGGTCTCGCTTGCCTTCTCCATCGAGATGGTGCGCTTGCTCGTGACGATGCGAAGCCCCAGGACGTTCTCCATATAGGAGTAGACCGACTGCTCCGCCTGCTCCACGGTGATGCCCTTGACGGAGGAGGACAGGTAGTAGCTGTTGTCCCAGATGAGCGGGCGATCGTTGAGATAGCGGATGCGCTCGACGTGGAGGATCTCCGTTCCGACGGCAAACCCGGTGACTGCCGAGAGCTGCTCGTCGGCGACGAGCTCCTCGAAGCACTTGACCTCGGTGCGGGCGGTCATGCCGTTTCTGACGGCGCTTTCTGCAAAGGTCTCGATCCCGCCAAGCGCAAAGCCCTCGTCATCATGGTTGGGCAGCCAGATGACGCGGACGCCCTTTCCGTGGATGGGAAGGCAGTATCCCTGTCCCGAAAGCAGCGCGATGGCCTTCCGCACCGTGTTGTGCGCGCACTGGTAGCGCTCTACGAGCTTCGATTGGGATGGGAGCAGTTCGCCGTATGCGTACGTGCCGTTCTCTATGTCGCGCTTCAGGTCTCTATAGATTCGGTCGTAAGCCGAACGTACCATGGTGATGCCTCCCGTAATTGCTATTACGTTTAGCACTTTAGCAATCTGTAGACGCCGTGGGTTCGTAAATGTTTGTTTGTAACAACATTTTTTCTGTAGGCAGGCCTGCGGGCAGCCTTCAAGACATACGAGATCCCCCTCGGAGCCTTCCGTGGGCCTCAACGCGAAAATGCCGGCCGGCTTCGGGCGTTGGCGCGAAGCGAACCGAAAGGACATAAAGAAAGTCGCAAGAGTGTTTTCCATTCACGGAGCAAAAGGCGCCGTTCGCATGCTATTATGTTGCACCGTGCTATGAAGGGGACGCGTCCTGCGGACAGCCTTGGTCAACAGAGAGTGGGGGAGCTGAGAGCCCACGTCCGAGGTCCGCAGGGTATCACCCCAGAGCTGCGGCCCAAACGGGAGCCAACCTCCTCAGTAGACGTCGCCGGGATGGTCGCCGACACAGACCAGCCGAGTACTGCGGTTTCCGCACGCTGGGTGACAAGAGCAGCTTACGTCGCAGGGAGCGACTTTAAGGCGCCTGGTCCCAGCATGGGGACGGGCGCCTCTTTTGTGGGCGCCCAAAAGAGAAAGGGATGCAAGGTGGCAAACGAGTACAAGTCCAGCATGAACCTGCCGAGCACCGGCTTCGCCATGCGCGCAAACCTCGCGCAGAACGAGCCCAGGCGCCTGCAGGCGTGGGATGAGGAGGGCGTCTACGAGCTGCTCCTCAAGAAGAACGAGGGCCACGATACGTTCGTGCTGCACGACGGACCTCCCTATGCCAACGGCCCCATCCACCTGGGACACGCGCAGAACAAGATCAGCAAGGACATCATCAACCGCTACTGGGCCATGCGTGGCTTCCTCACGCCGTACGTTCCCGGCTGGGACTGCCATGGCCTGCCCATCGAGAACAAGGTAGAGAACATGGTGGGCGGCTCGAAGTTCCGCGAGCTTCCCACCGAGAAGATCCGCGAGCTCTGCCGCAAGATGGCCGTCGAGCAGGTCGACACGCAGCGCCAGGGCTTCAAGCGCCTGGGCGTGCTGGGCGAGTGGGAGAACCCCTACCTCACCTACACCAACGACTACGATGCCACTGACATCGAGATCTTCAAGGCCATCTTTGACAAGGGCGCCATCTACCGTGGCCGCAAGCCGGTGCACTGGTGCAGCCACTGCCACACCGCCCTGGCCGAGGCCGAGATCGAGTACGGTGACGAGGTCAGCCCCGCCATCTTCGTGCGCTTCGAGATGACCACGGTGCCTGCGGGCCTGGAGGCCTGGGAGGGCAAGCTCGACGTGGCCATCTGGACCACCACGCCCTGGACGCTTCCCGCCGACGACGCCGTCATCCTGCATCCCGAGGCCTCCTACGTTGCCGTGGCCCACGAGGGACGCGCCTACATCTTTGGCGAGACCCTCTGGGAGAAGTGCGCGGGCAAGTTTGGCTGGGAGGACGCGGAGCTGGTCATGGCCGGCGACGAGCCGTGGCGCGCCACGGGCTCCGAGCTTGCGGGCAACCGCTACAAGCAGCCCATCTTTGGCGACCAGGGCGAGGAGGGCGTGTTCATCTACGCCGACTACGTCACGCTCGAGGACGGTACGGGCATCGTGCACTCCGCACCGGGCCACGGCGTTGACGACTACCTGGCCGGCATGAAGTTCGACGTCCCGGTGGTCATGCCCGTCGACGACGACGGCCGCTTCTTCAAGGGCGAGGGCATGGGGACGGGCGGTCCGTTCTCCGGCATGGAGGTCAACGAGGCCAACCCCGTCATCATCAAGTGGCTGGAGGAGCGCGGCACGCTCATCCTCCACGAGGACATGAACCACAGCTACCCGCACTGCTGGCGCTGCAAGAATCCCGTCATCTTCCGTGCCACGAGCCAGTGGTTCGTCTCCATGGACGACACGGGCCTGCGCGAGCAGGCGCTCGAGGAGCTCAAGAAGGTCGCCTTCTATCCCTCTCACTCCGTCAACCGCATCGGCTCCATGGTGGAGGGCCGTCCCGACTGGTGCATCAGCCGCCAGCGCAACTGGGGCGTGCCCATCCCAGCCTACACCTGCCAGGACTGCGGCGAGGTCGTCATGAACGACGACACCCTCGACGCCGTCATCAAGCTCTTCCGCGAGCAGGGCTCCGACCACTGGTTCACGGACGACCCTGCGAGCTACCTGGGTGACGCCTGCGTGTGCCCGGCCTGCGGCGGGCATCACCTCAAGCCCAACAAGGACATCCTGGACGTGTGGTGGGACTCCGGCGTCTCGCACACGGCCGTCTGCCGCCACCGCGACAACCTGACCTTCCCGGCCGACATGTACCTCGAGGGCTCCGACCAGCACCGCGGCTGGTTCATGAGCTCGCTCATGACGAGCGTGGGCGCCTACGGCGTGGCCCCGTACAAGACCGTCGTGAGCCAGGGCTTCACCCTGGACGGCCAGGGCCGCAAGATGTCCAAGAGCCTGGGCAACGTCATCGACCCCAACAAGGAGTGCGCGACGCGTGGCGCCGACGTCCTGCGCCTGTGGGTCGCCTCGGTCGACACCTCGGTCGACGTGCCGTGCGACGACAAGATCTTGAACCAGGTGGGCGACGCGTACCGCAAGATCCGCAACACCATCCGCTTCCTGCTCGGCGAGCTCGAGGGCCAGTTTGACCCCGAGGTCGACGCCGTGGGCGTCGACGAGCTCCCGGCGTTTGACCGCCTGATGCTCGCAAAGCTCTCGCAGGTGCATGCCCAGGTGAGCGACGCCTACGCCAACTACCGCTTCAACCAGGTCTTCCGCACCATCTACGACTTCGTGACCGGCGACCTCTCCAACTTCTACCTCAACGCCACCAAGGACCGCACCTACTGCGGCGGCAAGGAGAGCTTCGAGCGCAAGGCCGCCCAGACCGTCTGGGCGCAGATCCTCTCCATGCTTCTGCACGACCTGCAGCCCATCCTGGTCTATACCACGGACGAGGCCATGGAGTTCGTGCCCGCCGCCCTGCGCGACAACCAGGAGCGCGCGGCGCTGCTGGACTGGTACGAGGCGCCGATGGCCGCCGAGACCTACGAGCCGCTGGTCGCCGCCTACGACGCCCTCACCGAGGCGCGTGGCGCCTTCACCAAGGCCTACGAGGACGCACAGGCCGCCGGCACCGTCACCGAGAAGACGACGCAGGCCGTCCGTGCCGAGCTGACCCTTCCTGCCGAGGCGTTCGCGCTGCTGGCGGGCGAGGGCGCCCCGGACCTCGCGGAGGCCTTCGTGTGCTCCGAGGTCACAGTCGCCCAGGGCGACGAGCTCGCCTGCGTGGTGCTTCCCGCCAACGGCGAGAAGTGCCCGCGCTGCTGGAATTGGCGTACCCCCGTCGACGACGCCTGCCTCTGCGGCCGTTGCCACGACATCGTGCTCGCCTGCGACACGGCCCAGTAGGAGAAGGCTTGAGTCCGCTCGTCACATCGCGTCGGGGTTCCAGGATCATCCTGTTCTTGCTCTTCGCTGGCCTGGTCGTGCTCATCGACCAGGCCACGAAGGAGGCCGTTCGCTACGTCTCGCCCCAGGTCGGCTTCATGCGCGTCCTCATTCCCGGTCTCATAGACCTCGTCCACGTCGAGAACACGGGCGCCGCGTTCAGCATCGGCGAGGGGGCGGGTCCGCTGTTCGCGCTGCTCGCCCTCATCGTCGCGTGCACCGCGTTCGTGTTCGTCTGCACCCAGGAGCCACCGCTTCCGCTCACGATCTCCATCGCATGCGTGGTGGGAGGCGGACTGGGCAACATGTTCGACCGCCTCATGCAAGGCTCGGTGACCGACTTCCTGGCCACCTCGTTCATGGACTTCCCCGTCTTCAACGTAGCCGACATTGCCGTCACCTGCGGCATCGCGCTGTCGTTTCTCTTCTATATCTTTTGGGAGCGGCGTGAGGCTGATGGGGTCGGTCGCTAGTGGAGCGCTACGCTGACGCCCGCCTCGTCGAGCTCCTGGTCGGACCGGATTCCGACGGCGACCGTCTCGACGCGTTTCTTGGCTCCTCCGAGGGGCTTCCCTCTCGTTCCGCCTGCGCGCGCCTCGTGGAGGATGGTGCCGTCACCATCAACTCGACGCTGGCCACCAGCAAGGCGGAGCGCGTCGTGCTGGGCGACAGGATCGCGGTCACCCTTCCCGTGGCCACCGTTGACGTGATGGGGCCGCTGCGCCCCAACCCCGAAATCCCGCTCGACATCCGCTTTGAGGACGACCACCTCATCGTGCTCTCAAAGCAGGTCGGGCTCGTGTGCCACCCAAGTCCCGGCCATGTCGACGACACGCTTGCCAACGCGCTGGTTGCCCACTGCGGGTACGAGCACCTCGGCCAGCTTCAGGGGGAGGAACGCCCTGGCATCGTCCATCGACTCGACATGGACACCTCGGGGCTCATGCTCGCCGCCAAGGATGACGAATGCCAGAAGGCCCTTCAGGACCTCATCCGCATGCGCGTCCTCGACCGTCGCTACATCACGCTCGTCCATGGCTACGTCGCGCACGACGAGGGAACCATCACCACGGGGATCGCCCGCTCCACGCGCGACCGCCTGCGCATGATGGTGAGCGACGACCCGATGGCCCGCGAGGCCATCACGACGTTCCGCACGCTCGAGCGCTTTGAGGCGGGTCGCAAGGACGAGGGGTACTCCCTGCTCGAATGCCACCTCTTTACGGGAAGGACCCATCAGATTCGCGTCCACATGCGCCACATCGCGCACCCCTGCGTGGGTGACCAGCTCTACGGGCGGGGCCACTACCAGGAGAACCTGTGCCTTGCACGGCAGTTCCTCCACTCTTGGCATGTGGCGTTTGACCATCCCGTGACGGGGGAGCACCTCTCCATTGCCGACCACCTGCCTGACGACCTGCGCGAGGCGCTGGCGGGCTTGGCCGAACGCTCGATGGGCCGCACCGCCGCCGGCGAGGAGATTTGCCCGCAGCTCCTCTCCTGACTCGGAAGGGATGCTCCCTTGCGAGTCAGCCCGCTTTTCCTCGCGTACCATTCGTGAAGAGGGCGCTTTTCCTCGAATTTGTGGCATCAGATGTTACAATCAATTGCAAGTGTAAGCGGTATCGTTTTTTCGGTAATCGGTAGCTCATATACATAAGGAGTCCATGCATGGCGACGTTCTTCGAGGGCTATTCCCACACCTTTTCCGAGTACCTGCTCGTCCCGGGCTATTCCTCTTCCCAAAACATCCCCGTCAACGTCTCGCTCAAGACCCCGCTCGTCAAGTTCCGTCGTGGCGAGGAGAGCGCCATCACCCTCAACATCCCCATGACGTCCGCCATCATGCAGTCCGTCTCGGGGCCGCGCCTCGCCATCGCGCTCGCACAGCAGGGCGGCCTCTCCTTCATCTACGGGTCGCAGACGCCCGAGGACGAGGCGGCCATGGTCCGCGAGGTGAAGACCTACAAGGCCGGGTTCGTCATCTCGGACTCGACCCTCACGCCCGACATGTCGCTGCAGGACGTCGTCGAGCTCAAGGAGCGCACCGGCCACTCGACCATGCCCGTCACCGAGGACGGCACGGCCCATGGCAAGTTCTGCGGCATCGTCACGAGCCGCGACTATCGCCTTTCGCGCGACGACCGTGGTCGCAAGGTGCATGAGTTCATGACCCCGGCCGACAAGTGCATCTGCGGGGACGAGAACACGTCCCTCAAGGTCGCCAACGACATCATCTGGGAGCATAAGCTCAACACGCTCCCCATCGTCGATTCCGAAGGCAACCTCATGTCCCTCGTGTTCCGCAAGGACTACGACTCGCACAAGGGCAACCCCGACGAGCTCCTGGACGAGCACAAGCGCTATCTGGTCGGCGCGGGCATCAACACGCGCGACTATGCCGAGCGCGTCCCCCTGCTCGTCGAGGCGGGTGCCGACGTGCTCTGCATCGACTCCTCCGAGGGCTATTCGGAGTGGCAGAAGATCACCATCGACTGGATTCGCGCCCACTATGGCGACGACGTCAAGGTCGGCGCGGGCAACGTGGTCGACGCCGAGGGCTTCCGCTACCTCGCCGAATGCGGGGCGGACTTCGTCAAGGTCGGCATCGGCGGAGGCTCCATCTGCATCACGCGCGAGCAGAAGGGCATCGGCCGCGGGCAGGCGTCCGCGCTCATAGACGTCTGCGCCGAGCGCGACCGCTACTTTGAGGAGACGGGCGTGTACGTGCCCGTGTGCTCCGACGGCGGAATCGTGTACGACTACCACATGACGCTCGCCTTTGCCATGGGCGCCGACTTCCTGATGCTCGGCCGCTACTTCGCCCGCTTTGACGAGAGCCCCACGCGCAGGCTCAATGTCAACGGCTCCTACGTCAAGGAGTACTGGGGCGAGGGCTCGGCGCGCGCACGCAACTGGCAGCGCTATGACCTGGGCGGCTCCAAGAAGGGCCTCTCCTTTGTCGAGGGCGTCGACTCCTACGTCCCCTATGCCGGCCCGCTCAAGGAGAACGTGGACGCCTCCCTGCTCAAGGTGCGCTCGACCATGTGCAACTGCGGCGCGCTCAACCTGTGCGAGCTTCGCGAGAAGGCAAAGCTGACGCTCGTCTCCGCCACGTCGCTCGTCGAGGGCGGCGCGCACGACGTCATCCTCCGCGAGTCCCAGAGCGACAACTTCCGCTCATAAGCCTTAGCGCAAAACCGACGCAGGCAGATAACCCGGAACACCCAACGGCATTGCCCGTTCCGCTTACATGAAGCGGAACGGGCAATGCCGTTGGGTGTTCCGGGTGCTCTTCTTGTATTACGCGGTCTGTTTGCGGGTGCCCATGACCATGAGCACGGTGCCGATGACCGAGGCGATGACGCCGACGGTGAGCCCCATGCGCACGCTCAGCAGCTGGAACAGCCAGCCACCGACAAAGCTCGCAAGGAGGCTGCCCACCGAGTTGGCGGTCATGAAGACGGCCTGACTCTTGTTGCGGTCCTCCTCGTTGACCTGCTCGTTGGCAAAGTAGACGACTGCCGGCGTGATGGCGGCGTAGGAAAGCATCTGCAGCACCATGCCCGCATAGAACATGGGGACGCTGTTGGCCATGGCCAGGATGACGTGCTTGAGGGAGTAGAACACGGCGGATGCCGCCATGATCTGGTTGACCTTGAGGCGCTTCAGGATCAGGGCAAAGCCAAACATGGTGGGCAGCTCGACCATAGCCTGGATGAAGAAGGCGTTTCCCTGCACGCGCTCGACGTCTGCCGCGGGAACGAACTCTGCCAGGACCGCTCCGCAGTAGGTCTGGAAGACGTTGTGGCAGAAGTACAGAAGCACGAGCGACAGGCACACGATGGTGGTGCTGGGATACTTGCTGAAGAACTGCAGGACGGAGATGGACTCTCCCTTGGGCTCGGCCGGCTCGTCGTCGGTTGCGGCAAGCTCCTTGGGGGCATCGGGCATGAGGTTGATGGCGACGCCCGTCAGGATCGCGCCCAGGATGATCCAGATGGGCAGCGTGTTGCGACCCAAGCTTGCCCAGAGGCGCCCCACAAGGCTCGAGCCCACGGCGTATGCCGCCGAGCCGATGCCACGGCACAGGCCGTAGTTGATGACGCCGCCTGCCTTCTCATAGATGAACGCCATGCCGTTGAGCAGCGGCATTCCGACCATGGCGGACATGAAGGCGACGATGACGATCGGCAGGATCATGAAGGAGCCCGAGGGGATGACCAGAAGGAGCGCCGCGAGCACGCCGCATATGGCCATCGACGCGGTGATGATCATCTTCTGGGTGATTTTTTCGGAGCGGTCGGCGAGGTCGCCGATCGCGGGTCCGAGGAACACGCCGCCGAGGCTCACGATCGACATGACGGTGCCGATGGTGCCTGGGTCAAAGCCGCTCTGCGACAGGTAGTTGTACGCAAAGCCGATGGAGCCAGCAACAAGGAGCATAAAGCCGGCGTTGACCAACGCATACTTGAGGTTGAGGTTCTTGAGGTTCATGTCCTTCCTTCCCTTGGTTCCAAACGTCTCTAACTCTATCACCATCGAGTACGGGTTCGGAGTCGCATTGTGAACATATGTGGCCACATAACAGCAGGAAGACAGGTGAGATATACTAAACAGGTTGCGCACCAATCAAGAAAGGCGACTTGCATGGCAGACGAGCACACCATTGCGGCATATGATGCCGAGGCGATCGAGACCAAGTGGCAGGCAAAGTGGGAGGCCGATGACACCTTCCGAGCCCGCGACGATTCGAGCAGGCCCAAGAAGTACGTCCTCGAGATGTTCCCGTACCCGTCGGGCGACCTGCACATGGGCCACGCGCGCAACTACACCATCGGCGACGCCATGGCCCGCCAGGCGCGCATGCGCGGCTATGAGGTGCTGCATCCCATGGGCTACGACGCCTTTGGCCTTCCCGCGGAGAACGCCGCCATCAAGCACAACACCCAGGCAGGCGCCTGGACGCGCAAGAACATGGAGCAGGCCACCCGCACCATGAAGCGCATGGGCTTCAGCTATGACTACGACCGCCTCTTTGCCACCTGCGACCCCGAGTACTACAAGTGGGGCCAGTGGGCGTTCCTCAAGATGTGGGAGAAGGGCCTGGCCTACCGCGCCACCTCGCCCGTCAACTGGTGCCCCGGCTGCAACACGGTCCTTGCCAACGAGCAGGTCGTGGACGGCAAGTGCTGGCGCTGCGGCTCCGTGCCCGAGAAGCGCGAGCTCTCGCAGTGGTACCTCAAGATCACTGACTACGCGCAGGAGCTCCTCGACGACCTGGACCAGCTCACCGGCTGGCCCGAGAACGTCAAGGCCCAGCAGCGCAACTGGATCGGCCGCTCCGAGGGTGCCGAGATCGACTTCGCGCTGGCCGCCGAGGACGGCGTCACGCCCACCGACCGCCTGATTACCGTCTTCACCACGCGCCCCGACACCCTCTACGGCACCACGTTCTTCCTGCTGCCGCCCGAGAGCCCGCTGGCCGCGGAGCTCGTCGCCGGCACCGAGAAAGAGGCGGCCTACCTCGAGCTCAAGAAGAGCGTCGAGCAGGTCTCGTCGGTCGACCGTCAAGGCTCCGAGCGTGAGAAGCATGGCGTCTTCACCGGCCGCTACGTCATCAACCCCATCACGGGCAAGCAGCTTCCCATCTGGGTGGCCGACTACATCCTGCTTGACTACGGCACGGGCGCCGTCATGGGCGTCCCCTGCGGCGACCAGCGCGACTTCGAGTTCGCCCGCAAGTACGGCCTTCCCATACCACCCATCATCGCCGAGAAGGACGACCCGCTCTACGAGCAGCTCAAGGACGAGCAGGACATGGTCGTCGACAACGTCGACTGGGACCACGCGATGGCGGCCGAGGGCTACCTCATCCAGTCCGGCCCCTTCACGGGCATGCTCGGCGGCAAGCACAGCCCTGCCGTCGACGCCATCATCGACTTCTTGGGCGAGCGCGGCGTGGGCCGCAAGACCGTGCAGTTCCGCCTGCGTGATTGGCTCATCAGCCGCCAGCGCTACTGGGGCAACCCCATCCCCATGATCCACTGCGACTGCTGCGGCGACGTGCCTGTGCCCTACGAGGACCTGCCGGTGCTTCTGCCCGACAACCTCGACCTCGGCGCAGGCGAGACGCTGGCCGAGTACGCCCCGTTCTACGAGACGACGTGCCCCAAGTGCGGCAAGCCCGCAAAGCGCATCACCGACACCATGGACACCTTCACCTGCTCGAGCTGGTATTACCTGCGCTACTGCGATCCCCACAACGACGAGGCGCCGTTCTCGCCGGAGCTCGCCAAGCGTTGGATGCCCGTCGACAACTACATCGGCGGCATCGAGCACGCCATCCTGCACCTGCTCTACTCGCGCTTCTGGACCAAGGTCATGCGCGACCTCGGAATGGTCGACTTCGACGAGCCCTTCACCAACCTGCTCTGCCAGGGCATGGTCAAGGACGCCAACGGCGACACGATGAGCAAGTCCAAGGGCAACGTCGTGCCACCCTCGAGCGTCATCGAGCCGTATGGCGCCGACACCATGCGCCTCGCCATCCTCTTCATCGCCCCGACCGAGAAGGACTTCAACTGGGACGAGGAGGTCGTCGCTGGCGCCAACCGCTTCATCAAGCGTGCGTGGAGGACCGTGTGGGGCCTTGCCGAGACGGCGGACAAGGACGTGGCGCTCGATGCGGCCAGCCTGGACGCGGAGGGCAAGGAGCTCTTCCGTCGCATGAACGAGATGGGCCTCAAGTGCACCGCGGACTTTGACCGCGGGCAGTTCAACACCGCCATCTCTGCCGTGATGGAGCTCGTCAACGACGCTTCGGGCTACCTGAACAGGGTCTCTGCCGACAAGCGCGACGCCGCGCTCACCTTTATCGTCGCGCGTAGCACCGTGGCCATGCTCTCGCCGATCTGCCCGCACTGGGGCGAGGAGCTCTTCCATGAGGCACTTGGCCTGGAGGGCTCGGTCTACGACGAGCCCTGGCCCGACTTTGACGAGGCCGCCGCAAAGGCCTCGACGGTGGAGGTCGCCGTCCAGGTGAAGGGCAAGATCCGCGCGCGCATCGACGTCGCCGCCGACGCTCCCCAGTCCGAGGTCGAGGAGGTCGCCAAGGAGGCCGTCGCCCGCTTCATCGAGGGCAAGGAGATCAGGAAGATCATCTACGTCCCAGGAAAACTGGTGAACATCGTGGCTTAGCGGGGGGATACGCTCCGGGTGTTCCCACCCCGCTCATGCGCTTGCTCGCTTCGCTCGCGGCGCGAAATCGCAGGGTGGGAACACTGGAGCGCCCCTCAAGCCGGATGTGTCTGGCGACGAGAGTTGGCTCGTGATTCTCTCGGATTGAAAGTGTTGTGCCCAGATGAGGGTTCTCATCTGGGCACTTGCTTGTTGTTGGGTGGGGCGCTCCCGCATCATCTTTTGACCCGTCCGCACCTGACTGTGTTCAAACGGGTCAGCCTGGGCGCTGTTGATGTCCCGCTCCGTCATGGCTGGGCGCAAACGGGTCGCTCTCAGAGCGGTTGATGTCCCGTACCGCCACGGCGCTGCTCAAACGGGTCAGCCTGGGCGCTGTTGATGTCACGCTCCGTCATGGCTGGGCGCAAACGGGTCGCTCTCGCATTGTCTGTAGACCCATCCGTAACTAACTGCGCGCAAACGGGTCAGCCTGGGCGCTGTTGGCGTCCCGTACCGTCACAGCGGTGCTCAAACGGGTCACGATTGCCGTACGCATGACCTGTTTGTTGTCTGCAATTCATTACTGATATATGGCTTATCGTATAACCCATTCAAGTCGATGAAAGGAGCGGGGCGTACCTTTTGGCACGCCCCGCTCATGGCAGATCTGATGGTGCGGTCGGTGACTAGTCGCCGAAGGAGATGCCCATCTCGCGGGCCTGCTGGATGAGCTGGCAGTTGGGGTCGAGGTACTTGAGCTTGCCGGCGACCTCGCTCATGGGGACGCGGACGATCTGGCGGCCCTTGTCGGCAACCATGAAGCCGTATTCGCCCTCGAGGATGCCCATGGCGGCCTCGATGCCGACCTGCGTCGCGAAGACGCGGTCGCGGGCGCAGGGCTGGCCACCGCGCTGGGTGTGGCCGGGGATGGCGACGCGGGTCTCGCGGCCGGTCTTGGCGCCGATCTCGTCGGCGATCTCGTACACCACGGAATGCTTGCGTTCGGCCAGGAGCTTCTTGTAGTCCTTCTTCTTCATGGCCGCCTGCTCCTTGGTGATGGCGCCCTCGGCAGCGGCGATGATGGTGAAGCGCTTGCCCTCGGCGTCGCGCTCCTCGATGGTCTGGATGACCTTGTCGAGGTCATAGGGGATCTCGGGCAGCAGGATGACGTCCGCGCCACCGGCGATGCCGGCGTACAGGGGGATCCAGCCCACCTTGTGGCCCATGATCTCGATGACGAAGACGCGGCCGTGGGAGCTGGCCGTGGTGTGGATGTCGTCGATGCACTTGGTCGCGATCTCGATGGCGGAGTCAAAGCCAAAGGTGTAGTCGGTGCCCCAGGTGTCGTTGTCGATGGTCTTGGGCAGGGCGATGACGTTGAGGCCCTCTTCGTACAGGCGGTTCGCGGTCTTGGTCGAGCCGTTGCCGCCGCCCATGACGAGCGCGTCAAGCTGCAGCTCCTTGTAGGTCTGCTTCATGGCGGGCACCTTCATGATGCCGTCGGCCGTGGGGAGGTCGAGCTCCTTGAAGGGGGTGCGGCTGGTGCCGAGCATCGTGCCGCCACGGGTCAGGATGCCGGAGAAGTCACGCGGCGTGAGCTTGCGATACTTGCCATAGATCATGCCCTGGTAGCCGTTGAGGAAACCGTAAATCTCGACGTCGTCCCTCTTGGCGTACAGGGTCTTTGCGACACCGCGGAGCGCCGCGTTGAGCGCCTGGCAGTCGCCACCGCTCGTGAGCATACCAACTCGAAGCATGCTGCCTCCCTCTTGTTGAAGGTACCGATACACGCAGATAGGGGCATTGTCGCATAAACTATGCACATTTGGATTTTGATTGCGTTACAAATGGGCGAGCGTTGTCCCCGGCTCGTAACGCAACCGCTGTTCGCCCATGCGAGGCATATCCCATGCCTTCCTGACGTGAGGTTGGGTATCATAGTTCATGGTCACGATGTGAGAATGATTCCACAAGGAGGAACCATGTCCAACCCTCTTGCCCAAGACCTCGATGCGCTGCGGCAGGCAATCGAGAAGGCCTCGAACCTTGGACCCTACGCGCAGGACTTCCACCTGACGCCTCCCGTCGGCTGGCTCAACGACCCCAATGGCCTGAGCCAGCTGGGCGACACCTACCATGCCTACTTCCAGTACTCTCCCTTCAATCCCGAGGGCGGGGTGAAGATGTGGGGCCACTCCGTCAGCTCGGACATGGTCAGGTGGACCTACGAGGGCGCCGCGCTCTATCCCGACCAGCCCTTTGACGTCGGCGGCGTCTATTCGGGCAGCGCCTATGTCGAGGAAGGCACCATGCACGTCTTCTATACGGGCAACGTCAAGCTCGAGGATTCTGACGGCTACGACTACGTCAATTCGGGCCGCGAGGCCAATACGGTCCACGTCTCGAGCGAGGACGGGGCGCACTTTGGCCCCAAGCATCCCGTGCTCGGCAATGCAGACTACCCGCGAGACGACACCAACCACGTGCGCGACCCCAAGGTGTGGCGCAGTGGCGACACCTACTACATGGTCCAGGGCGCCCGCAAGAAGGACGACACGGGAGAGGTCCTCGTCTTTCGCTCGTCTGACCTGGAGCGCTGGGACCTGGTCAATCGCATCACCTCCGACGAGCCCTTTGGCTACATGTGGGAGTGCCCTGACTACTTTGAGGTCAGGGACGAGGCACGTGGCGGGATGCTCAAGGTGCTGTCGGTCTCTCCGCAGGGGCTGAGGGGCGAGGACTGGGACCGTCGCAACGTGTACCAGTCGGGTTACTTCGTCCTGCACGGCAACGTGCTGGGGGAGTGCTCGCTCCAGCCGTTCGCGTTGTGGGACGCGGGCTTTGACTTCTATGCACCGCAGACGTTTCTGACCAACGACGGGCGTCGGGTGCTCATCGGCTGGATGGGCATGCCGGACGAGAAGACCTACACCAACCTCACCGTAGAGGATGGCTGGCAGCACTGCTTCACCGTTCCGCGCACGGTGACGGCCCGGTGGGGCCGCGTCCTGCAGTGGCCCGTCCGTGAGCTCGAGGCCTACCGTGGGGAGCGCAGATGGGCGCCAGAGCGCATCGCAGAGGAGGGGCTCAAGACCTTCGACCTCATGGCCTATGGCAAGCGTCCCATGACGTCCTTTGCCGCGACCATCGCGGACGAGCTCACGCTCTCGTGGGACGGCTCGCGCTTTGCCATGCGCTTCTCGGACCCTGACAAGGCGTCGGTGGGGGCTGGCCGCGTGGAGCGCTTCGAGGAGCTCGATGACCTGCGCAACGTGCGCATCGTTGGGGACGTGAGCTCGATCGAGGTCTTCGTCAACGATGGCGAGCTCACGTTCTCCACGCGCTATTACCCTAAACGCTACGATGTCGTCGCGGAGGCTCCGGGCTGCGAGCTTGCGCTTTGGCCGCTTCTGTTCTAGGGATGGTTGACATGAGCTTTCGTTCCTTTGCCTTGACTGCCCTTTCTGGCGCGCTCGCGCTCTCCCTCTCGCTTTCCGCCTGCGCCGCACGGCCCTCCGAAGCCGTGGATGCGCCGGCGGAGGAGGAGGCCGAGAAGACGACGGACGAGAAGGAGGCTACCGCCTCCGAGGACGAAACCGCGAAGGCCGCCGAGGAGGCGGCTGCGAAGGCCCTCGAGGAAGAGGCTGCGAAGGCCCTTGAGGAGGAGCATGCTGCGGCACGTGCCGCAGCCGAGTCCGAGGGCCTGTCCGTCTTTACGGGCACGGTTCGCATCATGACAGGCACCGACCTCTGCAGCTTTGAGGACGTGGACCCCAACATGAACGGCGACGCCGACGTCGTTGCGGAAAGCACCTACGTCATCCTCGTGCTTGACGAGGAAACGCACGTGGTCGGCATGGGTGCCGACGGAAGCCCGCGCGAGGGGGATGCCGACCACATCGGGATCGGGAGGAGCATTCCGGCCTTCGACTTTGTCGAAGACAGCGCCGGCAAGTGGAGCGAGTATGACGGCGTTCGCATCTGCGTCGCCGGGGAGCCCTGGTTCCAGACGGACGTCTCGCTCCCGTTTGCCCCGCGCATGTATGACGCGGAGCTGCTCTACGCAGAATAGGCTGCAATTCATACATAAGGACGCCCCCTTTCTGAAGCGCGTGCGCACGTTCAGAAAGGGGGCGTCCCTTACTATCTATCGGTAACTACGCGATGTTCTCGAACGTCCAGCCGTGCTGGTTCCAGGCGTGGTGCTCACCCTTGAGGGTGGAGGTCACCGCGAGGTTCTTGATGTCAAGCGGGAACCAACGTGTGGTCATCGTTACCTCTCCGCCATTGACGAAGATCTCGACGCACGAGGTGTCGACCATGATGCGCAGGCTCTCCACCTTGCCGGCCGAGAGGTTGGAGAGGAGCAGGCGACGCACGCTGCGGTAGCGCCCTGCGTGGCTGTGGAACACGAGCTCGGCGTCATTGTCGTTGATCACGAACTCGAGGTCGCCGTTGAGCATGACGTGGCCCTTGCCCTCGATGTTGTCGATCGTGATGTCGCCGATGCCTGCCAGGCGCACGCCCTTGGCGCCTTCCATCGAGAACTTGTCATAGGTGGACGATCCCATGTAGCCGGTCGCTCCCTTTGCGGCCTCGGCGGTCCAGGGCACCTCGTCCTCGCGCAGCGTGTCCATCTCTGCGACAGGCCATTGGCAGATACGGCCAGCGTCGTTGAGCGTCAGCTCGCGCGGCATGGTGAGGGTGTGGGCCCATTCGGGCGTGGTGGGAACGTCGTACTCAAACTCCATGTCGGCGACGCCGGCCCACGCCATGAGGATCTTGCGTCCAGACTCGTCCTCGAAGACCTGGCAAGCATAGAAGTCAAAGCCGTAGTCGAGCTCGATGAACGTGTCGCGGTCCACGCAGGCGTACGGCGCCTTGCCGTCCTGCTTGTCCGGATCCTGGGAGAGCAGGTCGATGACCTTGCCCTCGATGGGGAAGTAGCCAGAGTTGTGGATGGTCTGGAACTTGTACTGCTGCTTGGGGATGCCCTGCGGGCACACGAACATGAACTCCTTGTCGCCAAACTTCGCGACGCTCGGGCACTCCCACATGTAGCCAAACGGACCGTCATCCTTGTTGGTGGCCGATCCCGCCATCTCCCACTTGATGCCGTCATCAGAGGTGTAGAGCAGGGCGCAGCCGTGGCTTTCCATGGTGCGGCACCCCAGAAGCATCCACCACTTGCCGTCCTGCCTCCAGACCTTGGGGTCGCGCACGTGGTTGGAGGCATAGGCGGGATACTGGTCGTTGCAGAGCACGGGGCGCTTCTCGCCGAGGGTGATGTGGCACTTGTCGCCATCGTCGGTGGCCACGACGAGGGTCTCGTTTGCCTTGCGGCCGCTGAAGTCAAAGTCATAGCCGTCGGCACGGGTGCCCATGAGCTCGTTGCCGGTGTAGTAGAGCCACAGCTCGTCGCCGTTCACGATGCCGGAGCCGGAGTACGATCCGTTCTTGTCGGTCTGGACGCTCGGCATGATGGCGCCGCCATGCCAGTACCACGTGGTGAGGTCGGGGCTCGACCAATGGCCCCACCCATGGCCGTTCTCGCGCGGCCAACGCGGCTCGTACTGGTGGAAGATGTGATAGACGCCCTTGAACTGCGAGAGTCCGTTGGGGTCGGTGATGTTGCCCGAAGGCATCTGGAGGTGGTAGCGCAGGCGCCAGTTGTGGCTTTGGTCGAGCTTGACGAGCATGGTCATGGGAGAGCTCCTTCCGTCGGGACCGTTGCATACCTACGGTATGAGAACGATTCCATAGTAGGGGAGAATTCCCTTTGGACCGCTCGCCGCAAGGGCCCACTTTGCGAGAAGCCCCAATCATCCCGTGGACGGAGATGATCGGGGCTTTGAGGCGCCACCTGGCATGCCTGCGCTCTGTCTACGAGCCTACTTTCCCGTCTCGAGGAACTGCTCGAGACGGGCGTTGAACCTCTCGGGATACTGCGCCGCCATCAGGTGCCCACCCATCACGTAGGTGGGCGTCTCGGGACAGAGGTCGTTGAACCACGGCTCGGCGACGTCGGCCCAGTGCTCGGCAATGAACATGAGCGTCGGGATGCTCTTTGCGGCCTCCTGCGCGATGGCGCGATAGTCAGAGAGGATGGCGTCACCAAAGAGCTCGTGGCACACCCAGGTCGGGCAACCCGAACCGAGCCCGAGGTAATACTCGATCTGGGCTTCCGAGATGTCTCCCTGCCACATGACCTCGGTCAGGTACTCTGTCCAGAATGCCTGCGAGGCATCGTGGTCAACCAGCACGCGTGTCATGACCTCGGATAGCTCCGCGGGGGTGCCCTCCGTCCAGGCGCTCGGGTCCTCGTTGTGGGGGAGGGGGCTCATGTCGATGGTGACGGCGCCCGCCACCGAGTCGACCCCCGCCTGCTCCAGATAGCTCCAGACCTCAAGGTTGCCACAGCTCCACCCGATGAGGGTAGGGTTCTTGATGCCAAGGCCATCGACGAGCGCCATGAGGTCCGAGCCATGCGTGTGGTAGTCGTTTCCCCACAACGACTTGGTCGAGAGGCCCTGGCCCCTCGGGTCGACCAGGATGACGCGGTAGCGGTCCTTGAAGTACTCGAGCTGATGGCGGAAGACCTTGCCCGAGAAGGTGAGCCCTGGAACGAAGACGAGGGCGGGGGCGTCGTGGTCGCCGGCATCCCAGTAATGGAGCTGTACGTTGGGCTCCACGGAGAAGAAGGCGCTCTTTGTGCGGGTGGTCGACATGGTCGCTCCTTTCGACGACGTAGCTATGGCCATCGTAGGCGTGGGAGTTGGCGGGAGGTGGCGACGTATCGGCAAATGAGCGCAAGGGCAGCTGCGTATGAGCGAGGGTGGTTTTGGTGACCTCAGGCAAGTGGCCTCTCTTCAAACCCACGCTGTGCCTGCCACCCAGCCTGCCTCTTTTGCGATGGTTGACCGCGCGATGACTATAATCTGATGCTAGCTTCACCGCTTCGCCTACCAGCTATGCGCCCTGCGGCCGTGTTTGTGGCCATGGAATGAGTATCATGACCTACGTCGTCCTTCAGTTCGTCCTTGCCACGCTTCTGCCCGTCGTCACGTCCGCGGTGCTCTTCATCGTCGACCGTGACAAGGGGCTGAGCAGGCGTGTCCCGCGCATGTGGCAGCTCTTGGTCGGCATCGTCTTTGGCATCGTGGCCATCCTGGGAACCGAGCTGGGCATCGAGACTTCCGAGGCCATCATGAACGTGCGCGACGCCGCGCCGCTCGTCGCCGGGCTCGTGTTTGGGGGGCCGGCGGGCATCATTGCGGGCCTCATCGGGGGCGTCGAGCGCTGGTGCGCCGCCTTGTGGGGACGCGGCATGTTCACGCGCGATGCCTGCAGCGCCGCGACGGTGCTTGCCGGGCTCTATGCGGCCCTCTTGCGCAAATACCTCTTTGAGGGCAAGCGGGCAACCTGGCAGATCGCGACGGCGGTCGGTCTGGTGAACGAGGTGCTCCACCTCACCCTCATCTTCTTGACCAACTTGGACCAGGCGGCGCGTGCCTATCGCGTCGCCCAGGCGTGCGCGGTTCCCATGATCACCTGCAACGCGATCTCCACGGGCCTGTCCGTGCTCGCGGTGATGGTCCTGGCAAAGGAAGACGTCTTTCTTGCGGGGGAGCGGCTTCCCATCTCCCAGGCAATCCAGCGCGGCATGCTCGTGAGCACCGTCATCGCCTTTGTGCTCACGACCTCCTTTACCACCGTCTTGCAGACCAACCTCGCAAACGCAAGCACGCGGACGCTCCTTGGCCTCAACATCGCCGACGTGAGCGACGACATCACCATGGCGTCGGATTCCAACCTACTCGCGATTACGCGCCGCGCTGCCAGGCTCGTCCCATCGGTAAAGGAGGCAACGCACGAGTCACTGGTGGATGCCATGGAACAGCTCGAGGTGTCGGAGATCTCGGTCGTCAACAGCTTGGGCTTCATCGAGCAGAGCACCGACAGCAGCGTCGTGAACTTCAATTTCAGGTCTGGCGAGCAGTCAAGCATGTTCATGAGCCTGCTTGACGGATCAAAAGACGCCTTGGCACAGGACTACGGTCAGCGCACGATAGATGGCCTATGGCGCAAGTATGCCGGCGTTGCTATCGAGGGCGGCTTCATCCAGGTTGGCTACGACGCCGCCCTCTTCCAGGATGACCTGCGTGCCCAGGTCGATGTCTCTGTCGCCAACCGCCACATTGGCGAAAGCGGCTTCATCCTGGTTGTTGACAGTGCCGAACAGGTCTCGGGAAACTACTATTTTGGCCTTCACGAGAGCAGTGAGGTCGAGGGGGCAAAGGCCTATCTCGTCGACCGCCTCTCGAACTCCTTGCCCAACACGCTCATCTCGCTCTCCTTCCTGGGCACTGACTACTACGCCATGTACGATGAGATCGAAGGCTACAAGATCGTGGCGATGCTGCCCACCTCCGAGTCTGACTTCTCCCGAAACGTCGCCATCCTCATGGGCACCTTTACCGAGGTCATCGTGTTTGCCCTGCTCTTTTTGGCCATCTACATCCTCATCAGGCACAACGTCGTCGACGGCATCTACGACATCAATGCCCGCCTGAGCCTTATTGCGGAAGGCAACCTCGACACGTTGGTGGACGTGCGGTCAAGCCTGGAGTTTTCCGAGCTTACCGACGACATCAACGTGACGGTCGAAGCCCTCAAGCGCTACATCTCGGAAGCGGAGTCGCGCATCGACCAGGAGCTCGAGTACGCACGTGCCATACAGTCGAGCGCCCTGCCCTCGGTCTTTCCTCCCTATCCAAACCATGACGAGTTTGACATCTATGCCCTCATGAGGCCCGCCAAGGTCGTGGGCGGCGACTTCTACGACTTCTATTTCACCGACGAGAGGCACCTCGCCTTCCTGGTTGCGGACGTCAGCGGCAAGAGCATCCCTGGCGCCATGTTCATGATGCGCGCCAAGACGGTCCTCAAGTCCCTCGCCGACTCCGGCCGACCGGTCGAGGAGATCTTCGAGCAGGCCAACGACGTCTTGTGCAGCGGCAACGAGTCCAACATGTTCGTCACGGCATGGATGGGCATCCTGGACGTGGAGACGGGAAAGGTCCGCTGCGCAAACGCAGGACACAACCCTCCCGTGCTCTGCCGGGCGGCTGAGGGCCGCTTCGAGTTCCTCAAGCTGAGCCGCGGGCTCTTCCTCGGATGCATGGAGGGGGTGCAGTATCGCATGAGCGAGTTTACCCTCGAGCCGGGGGACACGCTGTTCGTCTACACCGATGGCGTCGTGGAGGCAAACGACAAGGACGAGAAGCTCTATGGTGACGAGCGGCTCCTGGGGGCGCTCAACGGCCTTTCGGGGCGCGAGGCCAAAGAGCTGTGCGAGCTTCTCCTTGAGGACGTGGACTCCTTTGTGGGCGATGCGGAGCAGTTTGACGACATTACCATGCTCGCGCTTCGCTTCAACGGGGGCCTGCCCGTCAGCTAGGGTTGCCCTGCACGGCGGGCGTGTGCAAATGATGCAGACTTGACGAGATAATCGCAGTTGGTATTATTAAATAGACGTTATTTGTAGTTGAGGGAGTGGGGCAGAACGTTTGCCCCACTTCCTTTTATGTATGCCGACGTGACGAAAGGGGGTCCCATGGCGCAGTCGACGATCGAGCGGCAGCTCATCGAGGCTCTCGAGAGCCGTGCGTCAGACCATGGTGTCGACATCGTGGACGTGGAGCTTGCCGGCTCATCCAAGTCTCCGGTCGTGCGGGTCCGCATCGACCATGCTGACGAGTCCCTGCCCACCATCTCGCTTGACGAGGTCACGGCCCAAAACGACTGGATCTCCGAGGTCCTGGACGAGGTCGACCCCTTCCCGGGCGCCTACAGCCTCGAGGTATCGTCTCCCGGGCTTGACCGGCCCTTGCGCAAGGCCCATGACTTCGAGCGCTTTGCGGGCGAGTCGGTGAGCCTGGTCACCACGGCGACAGAGGGACGTCGCAAGTACACCGGAGAGCTCCTGGGCCTCGTTGACGGCAAGGTGGCGCTTCGCACCGATGAGGGGGAGTTCTCCTTCGACATCGAAGAGATCAAGACGGCAAAGATTAAGCCGGACTACGACAGGCTGGCACGCCTGGCCAAGTCCGCGCAGGAAGAGTAAGGGGGAGAATAGCATGGCATCCGAGATGGTTGAGGCCTTGATGGCTCTCTGCGAGGAGAAGCACATCGACCAGCTCTACCTCATCGACCGCCTCGAGCAGTCGCTGGCAAAGAGCTATTCGGAGGTGCTGCACCTCACCGACGGGGCGCGTGTCACCTTTGACCGCACCACGGGCAAGTTCTACGTCTACAAGCTGGTCCCGAAGGAGGAGTCCTTCGATGACGAGACCGGTCTCTACACCGAGTTCGACGAGGTCGACGTCACGCCCAAGGACATGAGCCGCATCGCCGCGCAGCATGTCAAGTCGGAGATCGCCGCCATCGTGCGCAACTCCGCGCGCCAGCAGATCTTCGAGGAGTTCTCGCAGCGCGTTGGAGACATCATCACGGGCACCGTCCTCCAGACGACGCCCGACTTCACGATCATCAAGATCCGCGAGGGCGTGGAGGCGGAGCTTCCCCACTTTGACCAGCGCCGCTACCCCGACGAGCGCAACGAGCGCCCTGCCGGCGAGCGCTACATGCACAACCAGCGCATCCGCGCCATCATCATCGACGTGCGCGACCCCAACTCCAACCAGCCTCCCATTCGTGGCGAGCGCCAGCGCCCCTCGATCGTCGTGTCCCGCACGCACCCCGACCTCATCCGTCGCCTCTTCGAGCTGGAGGTTCCCGAGGTCTACGACGGCGTCGTGGAGGTCCGCTCCATCGCGCGTGAGCCGGGCGTCCGCTCCAAGGTCGCCGTGTCGTCCCTGGATGACCGGCTGGACCCGGTGGGAGCCTGCGTCGGCCCCAAGGGCAGCCGCGTCCGCACGGTGGTGTCCGAGCTGAGGGGCGAGCGCGTCGACGTCGTGCTCTGGAGCGATGACCCCGCCAAGTGTGTCGCGAGCGCCCTTTCGCCCGCGCGCGTCAGCCGCGTCCTGGTCGACGCCGAGAACAACTATGCGACCGTCATCGTCCCTGACGACCAGCTCTCCCTCGCCATCGGCAAGGAGGGCCAGAACGCCCGCCTTGCCGCCCGGCTCACCGGCATGCACATCGACATCAAGAACGAGTCGCTCGCGGCAGACGTCATGCGCGGCATTCCGATGGTCGCCGAGGAGCCCGAGGAGGACGAGGAAGGCGGACATCGCTGCGAGTACGTTGGCCCCACGGGCATCCAGTGCCGCAACATGGCGCGCCCTGGCTCCCGATTCTGCGGCATCCATGAGCAGCTTGCGTCCGCCGAGGTCTCCAACGACCCCGATTCGCTCATCTAGGCTCGCAGCCCTAGCTACTGGAAGGTTGGTTATACATGGCAAAGACACGCGTGCATGACCTCGCCAAGGAATATGGCATGACGAGCAAGGAGATGCTTGGCCATCTCCAGGCGATGAAGATTCCCGCGAAGTCCCCATCATCCACGCTCGAGGACGCCTATGTGTCCATCGTGCGCAAGAAGCTCAAGCCCATCCTCGAAGCGCGCGCGGCCGAGATCGAGGCCGCGCGGAAGGCAGAGGAGGAGGCCCGCCTCGAGGCCGAGCGCATTGCCGCCGAGAAGGCCGAGCAGGAGCGCCTGGAGGCGGAGCGCCGCCGCGAGGAGGAGCGCCGTAAGGCCGAGGAGGCCCGTCGGCTCGCCGAGGAGGCGCGCCGCAAGGAGGAGGAGGCCCGGGCTGAGGCCGAGCGCCTTCGCAAGGAGGAAGAGGAGCGCAACCGCGTCCATGACACGGCGCCGAGCTCCAAGCCCGTCTACACGAGCCTCCTTGACCAGATAGCCCAGCAAGAGGCCGTCCTCAAGCAGCAGGCCGAGGAGGCCGAGAAGGCCGAGAAGGCAAAGAAGGAAACGGCCGAGGCGCACGAGGTCGAGCAGCCCCGTCGCCGTCAGCCCCGCCAGGAGGGTGCGCAGGAGCAGCAGCCCGCTCGTACTCGCCGCGGCAGCGCGCCGCGCATCGCCCCAGACGTGGCTGCCCAGACGGCCCCCGAGCTCGATGCGGGCGGCCGAGGCGGCCGTGGCCGTCGAGGTGGCCGTCGCGGCCAGGAGAACGAGGACCGCTACAGCCGCATGGCGCGCGAGGCGGAGGAGTACAACCGCGAGCACGTGCTCGCCGAGGCCCGTGCCGCCGTCCGTGTCGCATCCGAGGAGTCCACGGGACGTCGCCGTAGGCGCAAGGAGCGTCGCCAGGAGCAGGCTGCGGCCGCTGCCGAGCAGCAGCGCATCGAGCAGGCCATCGCCAACGACCAGGACCTCTCCCAGCTCGACACCGTCAAGGTCCCCCAGGGGTCCACGGTGGCCGAGCTCGCCGAGCTCCTGGGCGTCGCGGCCAACGACATCATCAAGCGCCTGTTCCTCCTGGGAACCCCGCTCACCCTCACCGAGTCCATGTCCGACGAGCTCATTGAGCTCGTGGCCGACGACCTGGGCCGCGACGTCAAGGTCATGAGCAAGGAGGAGGAGAACTCCTTCACGTTCTATGACGATCCCGACAGCCTGAAGGGCCGCCCGCCGGTGGTGACCGTCATGGGTCACGTCGACCACGGCAAGACCTCGCTTCTGGACGCCATTCGCCATACCGGCGTCCAGGCGCAGGAGGCTGGCGGCATCACCCAGGCCATTGGCGCCTCGCAGGTGACCATCAACGGGCGCGTCATCACCTTCATCGACACCCCTGGCCACGAGACGTTCACCGCCATGCGTGCGCGTGGCGCCAAGGTCACCGACATCGTCATCCTCATCGTGGCCGCCGACGACGGCGTCATGCCCCAGACGGTCGAGTCCATCAACCACGCCAAGGCTGCGGGCGTTCCCATCATCGTCGCGGTCAACAAGATCGACAAGGCGGGCGCCGACCCGACCCGCGTGCGCCAGGAGCTCACCGAATACGGCGTGATCCCGGAGGAGTGGGGCGGACAGAACATGTTCGTCGACATCTCCGCACGCAACAAGATCGGCATCGACGACCTGCTCGAGGCGGTCCTGCTCGAGGCTGACGTCCTTGAGCTCAAGGCCAACCCCGACACCTTTGCGTCGGGCAACGTCCTCGAGGCAAAGCTTGACCGCGGTCGCGGCTCCGTTGCGACGGTGCTGGTCACGCGCGGCACCCTCCGCGTCGGCGACGCCCTCGTCGCGGGAATGAGCTTCGGCAAGGTCCGTGCCATGCTCGACCACAAGGGCCGTCCCGTCAAGGAGGCGACGCCGTCCTATCCCGTCGAGATCCTGGGCCTGCAGAGCGTCCCCATGGCGGGCGACGAGTTCCGCGTCTTCCCCGAGGAGCGCGACGCGCGTGCCCTGGCCGACGAGCGCGCCCTCAAGGCCCGTATCGAGGAGCAGAACAAGGTCAAGCACGTCACGCTCGAGAACCTCTTCGCCACCATGGAGGACGCCGAGGTCAAGGAGCTCAACCTCATCATCAAGGCCGACGTCATGGGCTCCATCGAGGCCCTCAAGGACTCGTTGGAGAAGATGGACCAGTCCGAGGTGCGCATCAACGTGATCCACTCCGCGGTTGGCGCCATCAACGAGACCGACGTCACGCTGGCAGACGCCTCCAACGCCATCATCATCGGCTTTGGCGTGCGCCCCGACTCCAAGGCCCGTGCCGACTCCGAGCACAAGGGAGTCGAGATTCGTACCTACGACGTCATCTACAAGGCGATGGAAGACATCGACGCGGCGCGCATCGGCATGCTCAAGCCCACCGAGGTCGAGGTGCAGACCGGCATCGCGACGGTCCTCGACACCTTCAAGGTGCCTAAGGTCGGCATCGCGGCTGGCGTGCGCGTCGAGGAGGGCGAGATTGCCTCCTCCGACTCGGTGCGCCTCGTCCGCGACGGCATCGTCGTCTACAACGGAAAGATCGCGTCGCTTCGCCACTACAAGGACGACGTCAAGAGCCTGCGTGGCGGCATGGAGGGCGGCATTGGCCTGGAGAACTTCCAGGACATCCATCCGGGAGACCAGATCGAGGCCTACCGCATCGACCAGATTGCGCGTACCGAGTAGGGGAGCGGCATGAAGCAGAACCAGAACTCGCGCCGCATCAATCAGATGGCGCGCGAGAAGCTCGGCTATATCTTGCTCTTCGAGGTGTCCGACCCTGACCTCGCGCTCGTGACCCTCACGGGCGTGGAGGTCAGCGTCGACAAGTCGGTCCTTCGCGCGTATGTGAGCTGCGAGGCATCCCGCTATGACGAGGTGCGCGCGGCGCTCAAGCGCGCGAAGGGTCGCATCAGGTCCCTTTTGGGACATGCCCTTGGCTGGAGGGTGACACCTGAGCTCATCTTCGAGATTGACACCACGGCCGATGAGGCGGAGCGCATCGCCCAGGCACTCGAGGACGTGCCTCCGACCATTGGGGTCGAAAAGGATGAGTTTGGCTATCCCGTCACCCATGACGAAGTCGATACAGAAGAAGAGTAGTGGGAGTTGCCATGCTTTCGCATACCGAGGCCTGCGCTGACGCTTTCGATGGCATAGCGAGACTCATTGAGTCTGCGACACGCATCGCGCTCTGTGCCCATGTGAACTCCGACGGAGATGCCTTGGGTTCCGAGCTGGCGCTGGCGCAGATCATCGCCGCACGCTGGCCCGGCAAGGAGGTTACCTGCCTTCTGGCTGACGAGATGGTTCCGCGCATCTATCGCTTCTTGCCCGGGGCAGACGCCTTTGTCCCCGGCGATGCGTACGATGGCTCGCCCGACCTCTTCATCAGCGTCGACCTCTCCCAGGCTTCCCGCCTGGGAAGTGGCGAGCAGGTTCGCGCGCGGGCCGCAAAGACGGCGATTCTCGACCACCATCCCTGTGAGGACCCTGATGCGGACGCATACGTCATCCGTCCGGATGCGGCGGCCGCCGGGGTCATCGTCACGGAGTTTGCCCAGCACCTTGGGGTGGCCGTGACGCCTGACATGGCCCAGAACCTCTTCTGTGCCATCGCGACCGACACGGGCCGCTTCCAGTATCAGAACTCTGACGCCGAGGCGTTTGAGATCGCAAGCTACCTTGTGAGCTGCGGCGCCTCTCCTTCCGACGTGTCACTCAATGTATACCAGAGCTTCAACCTTTCGTTCCTTCACCTCAAGTCGGCGGTCATGGGGCGCATCACGACCTTTGAGCACGGCAAGATCGCCTACAGCTACTCCACGCAGGCAGACCTTGCGCGCACGGGTGCAAGCCTTGACGAGAGCGATGGGCTGGTGGACGTCGTCCGAAGCGTCGCGGGCTCCGAGGTCGCGCTCTTCTTGAAGGAGGTCCCCGGTGGCAAGGTGAGGGGAAACCTTCGGTCCAAGTCCGGACGGGACATCTCGGGAGTCGCGCGCGAGCTGGGTGGCGGAGGACACAAGGCCGCCTCGGGCTTCACCATTGAGGGAACGGTGGATGATGCGCTGTCCCTCGCGCTGCCCTTGCTCCAGAAGCTGTTCAGGGATGATGAGCCACAGGGATGCGATGCTACGTGAGGCGCGGCGACAGCGGCATCAACTGCCTCCTCGCCATTGACAAGCCCGCAGGTCCCTCGAGCCACGATGTGGTGGGACGGGTGCGCCGAGCCTTGGGGGAAAGAAGGGTCGGCCATGCCGGCACCCTCGACCCTGCCGCCTCTGGCGTGCTTGTCGTGGGCGTTGGCCAGGGAACGAGGCTCCTTGGCATGCTCACGCTTGACGAGAAGGCCTATGAGGCACGCATCTCGTTTGGGTGCGAGACCTCCACAGACGATGCCGAGGGCGACGTCACGATCACCAGAGACGTCCCCGACCGCCTCCGTGACGCCACCTTTGCCACGAAGGCGGTCTCTGACCTCGTGGGGGAGCTTGACCAGGTGCCGCCTGCCTATTCCGCCATCTCCGTCAACGGACGTCGCTCCTACGAGCGCGCGCGATCGGGAGAGGTCGTGGAGCTCGAGGCCCGTCGGGTGCGCATCCTGGAGGCGCGGCTCCTTGACCTTGAGGTTGAGGGTGACGGTACGCCCGTCTGGCATGTCTACCTCCACGTCTCCAAGGGCACCTATGTGCGCAGCATCGCCCGTGACCTGGGACGCTCGCTGGGGAGCGCCGCCCACCTTGCATGGTTGCGGCGCGTCTCTTCCGGTGCCATAGGGCTCGAGGGTTGCCTCCTTCTTGACGAGCTCGAATCGCGGGGGGCATCGCTCATCCCCGCGCGATGCCTCGACCCCATCGCCACCCTCGGCTTTCCCTTCCGTTCGCTCTCGGCCGACGAAGCGGCGGACGTCGCCTGTGGCAGAAGGATTGACGCGGGGCTCTGCGTCTGTCCCGACGGCACCATACGCGAGCCACGAAAAGACGAGCTCGTCTCGCTCCTGAGGGATGGCCTGCTCGTGGGGGTGTGGCGCCGCATGGGCGACGAGCTTCGCTGCGAGTCCAACTTCTCCGCAGGCATCGTGGGGACGGGTGGTGTCTCATGAGCGTGCTCCTGTCCCCTGAGGTCATGGCCTCGCTTGTGGCGACGCAGGACCTCACGCCACGTGGCTACGCCTGGAAGGAGGGGCCCTTTGGCTCTCGCTGCCTCCTCTCCTCCTGCGTGGAACTTGGCCCAGACCGCGAGGCGGTGCTTGCCATCGGCGCCTTCGACGGATTCCACCTCGGCCACCGCCACCTCATGGATGCCGCAAGGGCGGAGGCGAGACGGCGGGGGTCCCTCTGCCTTGCGGTCATGTTCGACCCTGACCCTGACGAGCTCTTCCTGGGCGACCGAGCCCCCCGTCGGCTCCTGACGTGCGAGGATCGCGCGCGCATCATCGCCTCGACGGGCGTTGACGGCGTTGTCATGCTGCGCTTCGACGAGCGCCTGTCCTCCATGGAGCCCCTCGCCTTTGTCGAGGACATCCTCTGTGGCCTCTGCCATCCCGCCTGCGTTCATGTGGGCAGCAACTTCCGCTTTGGGCATCGGGGCTCGGGCGATCAGGGGACGCTTCGGTCCTATGGCGTCTCGAGGGGCTTCGAGGTCGTGGTCCACGAGCTGCTGGAGCTGGACGGAGGCACCGTCTCCTCAACGCGCATCAGGTCCCTCCTTGCGCAGAGCGATGGCCTCGGCGAGGCAAACCAGCTCTTGGGCCACCTTCACTTTTTGAGGGGCGTCGTGGAGCATGGCAGGGGAGAGGGCACGTCGTTTGGGTTTCCCACCGCAAACGTGCGCTTTCCGGCGCTTTCGTGCATGCCCGCGCAAGGCGTCTACGCGGGATTCGTCACGATCGGCAACTCCGCCTGGCCAGCCGCCATCAACGTGGGGGCACCGCCGACGTTCTCCTCGGCTGACGAGCTCTTTTGCGAGGCCAACCTCTTGGGCTTCTCGGGCAATGCCTATGGGGCCGACGTCAGCGTCACGTTTGACCATTGGCTTCGTGCCTCTCGCCCCTTTTCTTCGCTGGAAGAGCTGGAGCGCGTGGTCTTAGGCAACATAGATTGGGTACGAACCCATTTGGGCGAGGAGGAGATCGTGCTGGGAGGTGGCCGTTGATTACCGACGAGGACAAGGAACGGGTCCGTCAAGCCACCGACTTTCAGGCGCTCGTCTCCGAGACCGTCGTCTTGCGGCAGCGCGGCCATGACTTCTGGGGGTGCTGCCCCTTCCATCACGAGAAGAGCCCCTCGTTTCACATGAACCCCTCGACCGGCCTCTGGAACTGCTTTGGCTGCCATAAGGGAGGGGACGTCTTTGACTACGTGATGGCCCGCGAGAACCTCGACTTCATGGATGCCGTGCGCTACCTGGCCGATCGCGCGGGCATCGAGCTTTCCGAGGAGCAGGGCACGGCCCACCGCGGCCCAAAGCGCAACCGCCTCATTGAGGCGCTGACCGAGGCCGAATCGTTCTACTCGACCATGCTGCTCCGTGGCAAGGGACAGGGAAACGACGCCGCCCGCCGCTACCTCTCTGGGCGCGGATTCGGCTCGGACGTCTGCAAGAGGTGGGGCCTTGGCTATGCACCCGGTCGCGGCTCCCTCGTCGCCGATCTGCGCGGCAAGGGATTCTCCCCGCAAGAGATGATTTCAGCTGACCTGGCGCTGGACCGCTCGGGCCGCCTGTCTGACCGGTTCTTCGACCGGGTGATGTTTCCTATCCACGACGAGCAGGGCCGCTCGATCGGCTTTGGCGGCCGCGTGATGGGAGACGGCAAGCCAAAGTACCTCAACACGCGCGAGACGAACGTCTTCCACAAGTCAAAGCACCTCTTTGCCTTCGACCGTGCCAAGGAGACCATCACGGCTCGGGGGGTCGCGATGGTCGTCGAGGGCTATACGGACGTCATCGCCTTGCACGAGGCGGGCTACACCAATGCCGTCGCCGCCCTTGGCACCGCCCTCTCGCTTGACCACGTCAAGCTGCTCGAGCGGTTCGGCGCGAAGGTCATCATCTGCATGTTTGACGGTGATGCGGCTGGCCAGAAGGCCGCGGAGCTCTCCATCCAGCATCTGGACAAGACGAAGGCGGAGATGCGCTGCGTGGTCCTGCCCGACAACCAGGACCCTGCGGAGTTCCTGGCCGCCCACGGCGCCGAGGCGCTCCAACCCATCCTGCGCGAGGCCGAGCCCCTCATGTCATTTGTCTTTGACAAGAAGCTCGGCTCCTACGACCTCTCCGTCCCGGGCCAGCGCGTTGCCGCATTGAACGACCTCGCGGCCGTCCTTGCGCCGCTTAAGGGCTCTGTCCTGCTCGATAGCTACGTGACGCAGCTTGCGAGCCGGCTGGGTACGGATGTCGAGGCCACGAGGCGTGCCGTCTATAGCGCGAAGGAGACCGCCACCCCAAGCCGCCCCAGTGCGGACGAGCAGGCCGTCGAGCAGCGCAGGCCCCCGGTGGTCGAGCAGAGCCCCGCATATGGCTACGAGGTGCTCTCGCAAGACGACAGGGCGCTTCTGGTCGTGGAGCGGGAGCTCCTGGCCGTCCTTGCCACCAATCCCGATGCCGTCAGGCCCTACGGTGACCGCATCGCCGGCTTTACGTGGGCGGACTCTCGGCACGAGGTGATGGCGTGGGCCATGCTCGCCACCCCTGCGGGCTCTACGCCCGCGCAGGTGGTCGCCGCTGCCACCGAGGTCGTGCCCGACGCCCCCCGCATCCTCTCGGGAGGGCGGCTGACGCAGGTCGAGCACATGACGGTCGCAGACAAGGTCTCCTTCCTGCTTGACACCGTGGAGCTTCATTCGACGCGCAGGAAGGTCAGGCAGATCAAGGCCCAGCTTGCCGCCATGTCGGAAGGCGTTCCGGGCCCTGATGCGCAGGACCTCTTCAGGCAGGCGACCGAATTGCAGAAACGTTGTAATGAGCTCTCACAAAAAGTGTCTTCCGTGAATTAAATCTCGATTTTTGGGTAGAATCCATAGGCCTTACGACTCTTCGAAAGGATGCTTGTGGCTAACAAGAAGACTAAGGGCGAGGTCAAGCTCTCTGACGAGCTCGAAAAGATCGTGGATGACCTTGTAAAGAGCGCCTCAAAGGCAGGAAACGCTATCACCGAGGACGACATCCAGCTCGCCACTGCCGAAATCGACGTGGAGCCCGATGAGCTGTCAGACCTCTATGACGTGATTCGTGGCAAGGGAGTCGAGATCCAGAGCGCCGACGAAATGGCCGTGCCCCCTTCGTCCCACGCCTCGCTTGACGACGAGGACGAGGAGTTCGACACGGTCGACGTCGACGATGACGACCTCGACGACGAGCTCGACGACGAGGACGATGACGACGAGGAGGAGTCCGAGGCCAGGGGAGAGGTGCGCGCCGCAAACGAGGTGTTGCGCTCCACGCCCAAGACCAAGACCCGCAAGCGTTCGAGCCGTGCCCGCGCGCGCCGCACGGACAGCTCCACCGTCATGCTCACCGGCGACCCGGTGCGCATGTACCTCAAGGAGATCGGCAAGGTCGACCTGCTCACGGCATCCGAGGAAGTCAACCTCGCCATGAAGATCCAGGCGGGCACCGAGGCCGCCGAGAAGCTCGAGGCCTTCGAGGCGGGCGAGATCGAGCTCAGCCGCGCCGAGCAGCGTCGCCTCATGCGTATCGAGCAGGTGGGACTCGAGGCCAAGCAGGCCCTCATCAGCGCCAACCTGCGCCTCACGGTCTCCATCGCCAAGCGCTACGTCGGCCGCGGCATGCTCTTCCTCGACCTCATCCAGGAGGGCAACCTCGGCCTCATCCGCGCGGTCGAAAAGTTCGACTACACCAAGGGCTTCAAGTTCTCGACCTACGCCACGTGGTGGATCCGCCAGGCCATCACGCGCGCCATCGCCGACCAGGCCCGCACCATCCGCATCCCGGTGCACATGGTCGAGACCATCAACAAGCTCGTGCGCGTGCAGCGTCAGCTCCTGCAGGACCTCGGGCGCGACCCGACCCCGGAGGAGATCGGCGAGGAGATGGGCATGAGCGCCGACCGCGTCCGCGAGATCCAGAAGATAAGCCAGGAGCCCGTGAGCCTGGAGACGCCGATCGGCGAGGAGGAAGACTCCCAGCTGGGCGACTTCATCGAGGACTCCAGCGCCGTGGCGCCTCCCGAGGCCGCGAGCGACTCCATGCTGCGCGAGCAGCTCGAGCAGGTGCTCGACGGCCTCGCGGACCGCGAGCGCAAGGTCATCAAGTTCCGCTTTGGCCTTGAGGACGGTCACCCGCGCACGCTCGAGGAGGTCGGCCGCGAGTTTGGCGTCACGCGCGAGCGCATCCGCCAGATCGAGAGCAAGACGCTCGCCAAGCTCCGTCATCCGAGCCGCTCGGGTCGGCTGAAGGACTACATGGAGGACTAGTAACGGCCCCCATCCCAATAAAAAAAGTTCTTGCGTTGGGACGGGGGTTCGCTATACTAAGAACTCGCACGACACACCATTCCCCGGTGGCGCAGTGGTAGCGCGGTGGACTGTTAATCCATGTGTCGCAGGTTCGAATCCTGCCCGGGGAGCCAGAACTTTCAAGGCTGGGTTTCCCAGCCTTTTTTCATATCGCTACGACCTCTTCGCGCCTTGCCCTCTCGCTCGCAGTTTGTATGGCGTCTGCCTCCCTGTGATAGGATTAATCGTTGCAAGGTTTAGGTCTGTCGACTAAATCATCGATTGGGAGGTGCCATGGAATCGTCCGAGATAGCCCTTGGCGAGAGCCAAGCCATCTCTGCCAGGGACGCTTGGTATCCCTCGAGGCTGCGCGACATCTTCATCCTCAGGCAGCTCGTCTCAAAGGACTTCAAGCTCAAGTACCGCAGAAGCGTCCTGGGCGTCGCCTGGTCGGTCTTGAATCCCTTGCTCATGATGCTCGTCATGGCCGCCGTCTTCTCGCACTTCATGCGGACCAACGACCCGTCCATCGGCAACTATCCGCTGTACCTCATCTTGGGCAACACGGCCTTCTCGCTCATGAACGATGCGACCAACAACGGCATGCGCTCCATCATCGACGCTGCGAGCCTGCTCAAGAAGGTCAAGATCAATCGCTACGTGTTCCCCGTCCAGAAGGTCCTGTTCGGCGTCGTCAACTACGCGTTCTCGCTCGTGGCCATCGCGCTCGTCATGCTCTTCTTCCGGGTGCCCATCACGCCCTACGCCTTGCTCCTTCCTGTCGCCATCGCGCTTTTGGCACTGTTCTGCATCGGATTGTCCCTGTTCCTCTCTGCGGCGTCGGTGTTCTTCCGCGACGTCATCCACCTCTGGAGCGTCGTCATTACGGCATGGACCTACGCGACTCCGCTCTTCTACACCGTCTCGATCCTTCCCGACTGGATGGTCAGGCTCGAGAACTTCAATCCCATGTACCACTACATCACGTTCATACGCGACGTGATGCTTTGGCAGACGCTGCCCTCCATGACGACGGTCCTTGGCTGCGTTGTCAGCGCCGCCATCTCCCTTGCGATCGGCACGTACGTGTTCAAGAAGTTTGAACGCAAGTTCATCCTGTACATTTAGGGGGTCTTTGTGGCCTTAGAAGAACAGAGCGCGCCGAATCCCTGGGGTGCCTATCTTGACGTCAACTGCAAGCGCTGCCGCCTTGGCGACAGCGTGCGCATGACTCCCGTGCTCTTCCACACCGACGGCGCAGGCTTCCGGTACAACTACGTCTGGATCAACGGAGGCTGGTCAAACGGCAACTGGGAGACCACGCTTGCAAAGACCGGGTCGTACACGACGGACACCAGCTACGAGTTCACGCCGCCACATCCCGGGACGTACGACCTCTGCGTCGACATCTTTCCCCCCGATGGGGTCCAGTTTACGGTCCAAAGGCGACTGGTCGTCTACGAGGACCTGCTCTCGGGCAAGCTCGACAGATCGGGCATCGAGGACGAGGAGCCGGTCATCTCGGTGCGCGACGTCTCCATGATCTTCAACATCGCCTCGGAGCGCTATGGATCCCTCAAGGAGTACTTCATCGCCCTCATGCGCAACGAGCTCACCTTCAAGGAGTTCCGCGCCCTTGACGGCATCTCCTTTGACGTCCGGCGTGGCGAGGCCTTCGGCCTGGTGGGAACGAACGGTTCCGGCAAGTCGACGATGCTCAAGATCATCGCGGGCGTGCTCGACGCCTCGGAGGGCGTCTGCGACGTCAAGGGCACGATCGCGCCGCTCATCGAGCTCGGCGCGGGCTTCGACCTCGAGCTGACCGCCCGCGAGAACATCTACCTCAACGGGTCGCTCCTGGGGTACCGCAAGGAGTTCATCGACGAACGCTTCGACGACATCGTTGCCTTTGCCGAGCTCGAGAACTTCCTCGACATGCCGCTCAAGAACTACTCGAGCGGCATGGTGGCGCGCATCGCCTTTGCCATCGCGACCATCACCGAACCCGACATCCTCATCGTCGACGAGACGCTCTCCGTGGGAGACTTCCTCTTCCAGCGCAAGTGCGAGCGTCGCATACAGGAGCTCATCGCCTCCAACAACGTGACCGTCCTTCTTGTCAGCCACTCCATCGACCTGGTCGAGCGCATCTGCGACCGCGTGTGCTGGATCGAGAAGGGCGAGCAGCGCATGCTTGGGGACGCGCTTGAGGTCTGCGAAGCCTATAAGGCCCTGCAATGACGACGGATAGGCCCCGTGACCTCACGATCATCGTCCCGTGCTACAACACGGAGCGCTATCTGGGCGAGGCGCTGGCGTCGCTGGAACGCCTGAAGATCGACTCCCTTGAAGTCCTTCTCATAAACGATGGCTCGACCGACGGGTCCATGGCCCTCATGGCTGATGCATCGCGCCGTGACGGTCGCTTCCGCGTCATCGACAAGGCCAACGAGGGCTATGGCGCGACCGTGAACCGCGGGATCGACGAGGCGCGGGGGCGCTATGTGGGCATCCTCGAGCCTGATGACTTCTTCTATGAGGGGGCTGTCGAGCGCCTGCTCGAGACCGCCCTTGCGACGGGCGCGGACGTGGTGAAGGGAGACTTCACCTTCTATTGGTCAAAGGACGGGGGTAGGGACGTTCCCGCGGGCATCGTCTCTGCCGACATGGTCGGCCGTCCCGTCGACACGCGTGTCGATACCCGCATCTTTCGTGCCAAGGCCTCCATCTGGAGCGCCCTCTATCGGCGTGCCTTCCTCAACGAGTGCGGCATACGCTGCCAGACGACGCCAGGGGCGTCGTTCCAGGACACGTCCTTCTCCTTCAAGGTCTATGCGAGCGCCTCGCAGGTGCGCTTCGTCGACGTGCCCGTGGTCCACTACCGCCAGGACAACGAGGCGTCATCGGTCAACTCCAAGGACAAGACCAACGCCGTCGTTCACGAGTTTGACGTCATCGACGCATGGCTCGGGGACAGCGCCGGCACCGAGCGTCGAGAGGCGCTGCGCCTTGAGGCGCAGATCGCACGGTTCAATGCCTGCCTGTGGAACCTCGACCGGCTGGGTGACGAGACGGCGACCGCCTTTGTCGAGGACATGGCGGCGTGGTATGCGGACGCAGAGCGCCGCCAGGCGCTGGACCTTGCGAGCTGGGACGGGTGGCGCATCACCAACCTGCGCGCCCTCGAGCGTGACCCCAAGCGCTACCTTGGTCTTCGCAGGCGCTTTCGCGGGGACACGGCCATCTCCAAGGCCCTCTTCGCGCTCGCGTTGGGAGGCCCCGCGGCGCTCGCCGCAGCCCTCTCCGAGCGCGCGGGGAGGTCATGATGCGCATCTCCGTCATCGTTCCCTGCTACAACTGCGCACCCGTCGTGGGGGACTGCCTGAGCTCGATTCTTTCCCAGGGCCACGAGGACGTCGAGGTCGTGTGCGTCAACGACGGCTCAACTGATGACACGCTGGCGGTTCTGCGCGACAGTGCGGAACAAGATCGCCGCGTCGTCGTCCTTTCCCAGGAAAATGGGGGCGTCTCTTCGGCGCGCAACGCCGGCCTCAAGGCATGCACGGGCGACGTCGTGCTCTTCGTGGATGCCGATGACGCGCTCGTGGAGGGCTCGCTCTCGTCCATTGCCACGCGCTTTGCCTACGGCGGGGTCGACTGCCTGGTCTTCGGCATGCTGATAGAGCCTCCCGAAGCCGCGCCGCTCACGCTTTCCCATCAGCTCGCGCCTCGCGATCTCGTGCTGGAGGATCGTCCCCGCGAGCTCATCTTCCATGAGCACACGCATCCCTATGCCTTCCGCGTCGCCTTTGACAGGGCGTTCCTTATCGACAACGGGCTCACCTTTGACGAGGCGCTGACCCTTGGGGAGGACGAGGCCTTCCTCATGTGCGCCTACCGCCTTGCGCACAGGGTCATCCTCTCCTCGGAGCAGCTCTACGTGTATCGCATGAGCGAAAACTCGGCGAGCCACCGTGACAACGCCTCTGACGACGTCTTGTCCCAGAAGCTCGACAAGCACCTTGACCTGGTGGGATCCGTCTTTGGCACGTGGCGTTGCAGAGGGTTTGACGGCTCGTGTGACCAGGAGCTGCTTGACTGGTGCCTTGACCTCCTCATGCTCGACGTCTCGCGGCTCGAACCCTCGGCGCAGGCAGAATTCTATGGGCGTCTGTGGCAGGTGCTCCAGCTCTACTTTGGAAGCGACGGCGGAAGGTCACTTGCCAGCACCTTTGCCAAGCCGTGCCTGCGAGCGATCCAGCGCGCTGCTTACGGCGCCAAGGTGCGCGGCCCTGTCGTCCCGCTGCCGCTCCTCGCCACTTTCTACCTATCGCGCAGGGGTGTCTCCGCGGTGACCGAAAGGGCCTTTGCGCGCCTTCGCGGAATGGGGGCGTACCGATGAGGCTTTCCGTCATCGTCCCCGTCTACAACCTCGAGTCGCTCGTGGGGGAGTGCCTCGGCTCGATCTGCTCTTCAGGCTCTTCGGATTTCGAGGTCATCTGCGTCAACGATGGCTCTACCGACGCCTCCGCCACCGTCCTTGAGCAGTGGTCTTGTCGCGACCCACGCATCACGGTCATCAACCAGGAGGACAAGGGCGTTTCCAATGCGAGGAACGTCGGCATCGATGCCGCGAGCGGTGAGTACCTGACCTTTGTCGATGGCGATGACCGGCTCGCTCCAGGAGGCGTGGACGCCATGCTCGACGCGTGCGAGCGCCTTGGGTCCGACGTCATCTCCTTTGGCGCGACCACCTTTCCCGAAGGCGTCGCCACGGATTGGCTGACGAGGCGCGTGACGACGGCTGACAGGCAGCCTGGCCCCTTCTTTGTCGATATGGTCCTGGGGAAGGATGCGAGCCCCTTCATGTGGGCTCGCGCCTACAGGCGATCCCTCGTGCAGGAGGGTGGCATCCGCTTCAACGAGAACCTCTCCCTTGGCGAGGACGTGTGCTGGCTTGCCTCGTGCCTTCCGCTGGCTCGCAAGGTCGCCTCCGTCTCCACCTGCGTGTATGAGTACCGCCTCGCTCGCCAGGGCTCCCTCATGACGCAGCAGGCCAAGGGGTCAAGGGAGCAGCTCTCCAAGCATGTTGACGTCGTCGAGGGCGTCTACGAGACATGGGAGGGGTATGGCATAGACGAGCGCTATGCGGCCGAGCTTGCAGACTGGGCAATTCGCTACGTGTTCTATGCCGTAACGCGCCAGCCTGCTGACGTGAGAGGCGCGCTCGTCGTGCGCATGCGTGACATCTGGCGGGCGCATCACGTCGACGGGCGGCTCCTTCCCGCGCCCGTGCGCCGCATGGTCGAGCTTGCGCTCTCGTATGAAGACGACGGCACATCCTCCTGGTCACAGCGCCGACAGGGCGCGGCGGGCGTGATGTGGCGCATATCCGAGTACGGCATGAGGGACCTCGTCGAGACCGCGGTGGGCAGGGGTGGCTCGCGCTCGGGTTCCGGCGCCTAGCGTGCTACCATGTCCTGAGGCGTCGGTTCCACCGTTGACGTCTGCTCTACCCAAGTTGAGGAGGCGACCGTGACTCCAAAGGTCAGCGTACTGGTTCCCATCTACAACGTCGAGCGCTATCTGAGCGCGTGCCTTGACTCGCTTCGCGCCCAGACCTTCGAGGACTTCGAGGCCATCCTCATAAACGACGGCTCTACCGACGGCTCGCGCCAGATCATCCAGCGCTACCTTGACATGGACCCACGCTTCACCGTCATAGACAAGCCAAATTCCGGCTATGGTGCCTCGATGAATCGTGGCCTCGCTGCCGCGAGGGGTGCCTACGTCGCCATCCTCGAGTCCGACGACCTCTTCGAGCCGACGGCGCTCGAGACCCTCCACGACGCCGCCCAGTGGGAGGGGGCGGATGCCGTGAAGGCGAACTTCTGGCTCTACTGGTCAAAGCCCCAGGAGCGTCGCGTGCCTTTCGACCTGGTCGATCCCGAGCACGCGGGCGAGACCTTCTGCCCCTGGAAGGACGGCGAGTGGCTCTTCTACGGAAAGCCCTCCATCTGGAGCGCCCTCTACCGGCGATCCTTCCTTGTGGATAACGGCATCGACTTCCTCGAGACGCCGGGCGCGTCCTATCAGGACACGAGCTTCACCTTCAAGGTGTGGGCCCTCGCAGACAAGGTGACCTGCATCCCGAACTACGTCTTGAGCTACCGCCAGGACAATGAGGCCTCGTCCATCAACAGCCCTGGGAAGGTGTACTGCGTCTGTGACGAGTATGCCGAGATCGTGCGCTTCCTCGACGAGAGGCCAGAGCTTTCCGAACGCCTGATGCCCGTGGCGTGCAGGATGAAGTTCGACAGCTACATGTGGAATGCCGGGAGGCTCACGCCCGAGCTTCGCAAGGAGTTCCTGTCCCGTGCCCGCGACGAGCTCACCGAGGACCTGGCATTGGGCAGGCTCGATCTTGGCAAGCTCGGATGGTACAAGCGGACGGACCTCATGGCCCTTCTCTCGGACCCCGAGCGCTTCCTTCGTGCCTTTGATACCTATGGGAGCGACGACGAGATGACGATGCTCAGACACTACTGGCAGCTCGGCGGCGTTCTTGCCACGCTTCAGCTTGCCGCACGGTTTGCGGCGCGGAGGATCGTGGTATGACGAGGCTGTCCGTCATCGTTCCCGTCTACAACGTCGCATCGTACCTCGACGAGTGCCTGAGCTCCCTGGAGGCCCAGGACTGTCATGACTTCGAGGCCGTGTGCGTCGACGACGGGTCGACGGATGCCTCCGCGGACATCCTCGCGGCGTGGTATCGCACCCACGAGTGGGTGCGCGTGGTGAGCAAGGCAAACGGGGGCCTTTCGAGCGCCCGCAACGCCGGGCTGGCCGTTGCCCAGGGCGACTACGTCTGCTTCCTTGACTCCGACGACCGCTATGTGCCCAATGCGTGCTCGAAGATCATCGAGTCCCTTGACCAAAGCGGCGCGGATGCGCTCGTCTTTGGGGGATTCGCCTTGCCTCGCGACGCCTCGACGCCCTGGATGGACAAGACGCTCTCCCCGACGCCCGCCACATACGAGGGTCTCTGCGAGGAGCTGCTCTTCCGGCCCGACACCCGGCCCTTCGTCTGGCGAAACGCGTTTCGTCGGGACTTCCTGCTCAGGGAGGGGCTCTCCTTCAATGAGGACATCGCCTATGGTGAGGACCAGGTGTTTCAGTTTGCCGCCTATGCCCGCGCCCAAAGGACCGCCATCGTCTCCGACAGGCTCTACGAGTATCGCGTCACGCGCAGCGGCTCCCTCATGAGCGGCGTGCGCAGGAGCGCTTGCTCCATGCTCCTCGAACACGTCAACATCGTGCGCATCGTCCTTGACGACTATGCGGCGCTCGGGATTGTCGACTCCTACGCGCGGCCGTTCCTCTCGTGGGTCTGTTCCTTCATCGTCGACGACGCGCTCTCCCTGCCCCATGAGGAGTGCGCACGGGTCTTGGAGGCGCTTGGGGAGGTCCTCCGCTCCCACTGGGAGGAGGATGACGCCATGGCATGTGGCCTGTCGTCTCCCGAGGCAAACGCCTTGTCCGTCGTGATGGCCCACGCCAACCTCACGCACCTCTCTCAGCTGCGGCTCTCTGCCGCGCTCCACAAGGAGCTCTATGGTCGCCTGTCCACGCTGCGCATGATCCTTGGAAGGGACCGCGGCCTCGTGTAGCCATACGCGCCGCGACAGCGGCGTTGCGCGTTCCGTGAGCTCCGGCCGATCGCGTTGCAAATGAGGGGCATCAAAGCTATATTTGTCTTTGACCTTTAAGCGTGGTACGAGATGCCCGCAAGGCTAAGCAGCAGAGACGCACTTTAACATGAGCCTTCCCGGATGCCTCGCGCCACATGGTCGCGGAGGCGTTTTTTATGAGGAAGGAGTCTCATGGAACAGGCCACACTCAAGGCCCAGATCATGGACGGGCAGGCTATGGACCGAGCCATCACCCGTATTGCGCACGAGATCATCGAGCACAACGAGGGCGCGAGGGGCATCGCGCTCGTCGGCATCCAAAGGCGTGGTGTTCCCATCGCCGAGCGACTGGCAGAGAAGATTGAGGGCATCGAGGGCGTGAGGCCCCCGATCGGAAAGCTCGACATCAGCTTCTATCGCGACGACTACGCGCACCACATCAACCCGGTCACGCACGCGACGCAGGTGCTGTTCCCGATCGACGGCATCGACGTCGTGCTGGTTGACGACGTGCTCTACACCGGGCGCACCGTCCGCTCCGCCCTCGACGCGCTCGTGGACCTCGGCCGCGCGAAGACCGTCCAGCTTGCCGTGATGGTGGACCGCGGCCATCGCGAGCTGCCCATTCGCGCGGACTATGTCGGCAAGAACGTGCCGTCCTCCCACGACGAGGACGTCCGCGTGAGCATCAAGCCCATCGACGAGAACGACTCGGTCGAGATCTGGGGCATCGAGAAGAACGTAGGAGGTAGTGAGTAATGCTTTCCGTGAAGCACCTCATCGACACGACGAGCCTGACCGCTGACGACATCACGCAGATCCTCGACACGGCCAAGTCATTCGACCCCATCGTGAACGGCCGCAGCATCAAGAAGGTCCCCGCGCTGCGCGGCCGCACCATCGTCAACCTCTTCCTCGAGCCGTCGACGCGCACGCTCAAGAGCTTCGAGCTCGCGGAGAAGCGCCTGTCCGCCGACTCGATCTCCATGGGCGGCGCGACGTCGTCCGTGGTCAAGGGCGAGAGCCTCGCCGACACCATACAGACCATCGACGCCATGAAGGTGGACATGTTCGTCGTGCGCGCGAGGCTTGCGGGCACGCCGCAGAAGATTACCGAGAACACTGACGCCGTGGTCATCAACGGCGGCGATGGCAAGCACCAGCATCCCACGCAGGCCATGCTCGACCTCTACACCATCCGCGAGCACTTCGGGCATCTCGACGGCCTGAAGGTGGCCATCGTCGGCGACCTCGCACACAGCCGCGTGTGCGGCTCGCTGGCACCCGCGCTCAAGACCATGGGCGCCGACGTCACGCTCGTCGCCCCTCCCACGTTCCAGGTCGGCGACCCGTCGTGGTTTGGCTGCAACCAGACCAACCACCTCGACGACGTCATCGAGGACATGGACGTGGTCTACATGCTGCGCGTCCAGCTCGAGCGCATGGAGGGCGCGGCCATCCCGTCGCGCCGCGAGTACAACCGTCTGTACGGCCTCTCGCTGGAGCGCGAGGCCCGCATGAAGGACAACGCCATCATCTGCCATCCCGGTCCCATGAACCGCGGCATGGAGATTGACGCCGAGGTCGCGGACTGCGCTCGCTCGAGGATTCTGAACCAGGTCAACGCGGGCGTGCTGACCCGCATGGCCGAGATGTACCTGCTGCTGGGAGGAGAAGAGTAATGGCATATCTGATCAAGGGCGCCCACGTCGTCGACCCGCAGGTGGGCCTCGATGACGTCCGTGACGTGCTGGTCGAGGAAAAGCAGATCGTCGAGGTCGCCGAGAGCATCGAGGCCGCCGAGGGCGTCGAGGTCATCGACGGCGAGGGAAAGTACCTGGTTCCCGGCCTGGTCGACATGCACGTTCACTTCCGCGACCCGGGCTTCGAGTACAAGGAGACCATCGCCACCGGCTCGCGCGCCGCGGCCCACGGCGGCTTCACCGACGTCGCGACGATGCCCAACACCGACCCGGTGACTGACGATGGCGCCGAGATCCGCTACCAGATCGACCGCGCCCGCAAGGCCGGCCTCGTGCATGTGCGCCCGATGGGCGCCCTGACGCGCGGCGAGAAGGGCGAGTCCCTGGCCGAGATCGGCGACATGGTCATGGAGGGCGCAAGCGCCTTCTCCGACGACGGCCATGGCGTGCAGAGCGCCGGCATGATGAAGACCTGCATGGCCTACGTGAGCCAGTTTGACCGCGTGGTCTGCGCCCATTGCGAGGTCGAGAGCCTGACGGGCAACGGCGTCATCAACTCCGGCCGCGCGGCGACGAGGCTCGGCATGTTTGGCTGGCCCGCGTTTGGCGAGGAGCTGGAGATCTATCGTGACATCGAGCTCTCCCGCATGACGGGATGTGCGCTGCACATCTGCCACATCTCGACGGCCAAGGGCCTCGAGCTGGTCAAGGCCGCCAAGGCCGAGGGCCTGCGCGTCACGTGCGAGGTCACCCCTCACCACCTCTTCTTGACGGACGAGGACATCACCGACGCCTATGACACCAACCTCAAGATGAACCCGCCGCTGCGCAAGCCCTCCGACGCCGAGGCCCTGCGCCAAGGCATCATCGACGGCTCTATCGACTGCGTCGTCACCGACCACGCGCCCCATGCCAAACACGAGAAGGACTGCGAATGGGAGATCGCCTTCTTTGGCACGATCGGCCTGGAGACGTCCCTTCCGCTCATGCTGACCAACCTCGTGCTTCCCGGCAAGATGAGCTGGAGCCGCCTGGTCGAGGTCATGTGCATCAACCCGCGTCACCTGCTGCGCTGCAATCCCGTGAAGGTCGAGGCCGGCTCGCAGGCGGACCTCACGCTGATTGACCCCAAGCGCGAGATCGACGTCACCGAGGACTACTTCCAGAGCAAGTCAAAGAACTCAGCCTTCCTGGGACAGCATCTTTGCGGTGTCGCCACCGACGTGCTCATGGCGGGCAAGCGCACGCTTGCCGACGGCGTCGTCGTCGCATAGGTTGTCCCCCGTGTCCCCAAAGAGGCCCTTTGGGGACACGCATGGCTTGGGAATCACTCGAAAGGAGGGCTGATGGGCACCGATCAGGCATCTCAGCACACCTTTACGGTCGAGCTCAACGAGCCCGCTGCCGAGGGCGTCTATCGCATGAGGATTCGCTCCTCCGTGGCCCATGCGATGCGACCTGGCCAGTTCATGAACCTTGCCGTTCCCGGTGACGCCTCTCACGTGCTGCGCATACCGCTCTCGTTCTCACGCATCGACTCCAAGGGAGGGTCGGTGGAACTGCTCTACGCGCTGGTGGGAGAGGGGACGCGCCGCCTGAGCCAGATGGCCGTTGGCGACACCTCGACCGTCGTTGGCCCCTGTGGCAACGGATGGTCGCTTCCCTCGGGAGAGGGGCGTGCCCTTCTTGTCGCCGGTGGCATCGGGCTGCCACCCATCTTGGCCTGCGCGCGCATGCTTGCGCAGGAAAGGATCGGCTTTGACGTCGTCGTGGGCGCACGCACGGGATCGATGGTGGTGCTTCCCGACTCAGACGAGGTTCTCCATTACGGCGGCGTGCAGCTCCCGGAAAACGGCTGGGAGGGCGGCTACGACCCCGACCGCATCGTGACCCTCACCACGGATGACGGCACGCTAGGGAGCGTCCCGGGCAAGAAGATGTATGCGACCGACGGCATGGCCGAACTCCTGCGCAGGCGCAGCTATGCGCAGGTCTACACCTGTGGGCCCACGCCCATGATGGCAGCCGTGGCGCGCATCGCGCTCGATCACGACATACCCTGCCAGGTGTCCATGGAGCGTCTCATGGGGTGCGGCTTTGGGGCCTGCAGCTGTTGCAACGTCGCGTTGGCAAAGGGCGGGTACGCGCTCTGCTGCCAGGACGGACCCGTCTTCGACGCAAGGGAGCTGGCATGGTGAGCACGGTGAGCATGGCCGTCGACCTTGGCGGCATCAAGATGAGAAACCCCCTCAACACCGCATCCGGCACGTTTGGCAACGGCGTGCAGTTCGAGGGATTCTATGACGTGGGCGCAACCTTGGGCGCCATCACGTGCAAGGGGGTCGCGGCGGAGCCCTGGGATGGCAATCCCGCGCCACGGCTGGCAGAGCTCCCCTCGGCCATCATGAACTCGGTGGGCCTCCAAAACCCTGGTGTGGAGGGGTTCGTCGAGCGCTACGGCACCTACCTTGCGGGCCTTCGCGAGAAGGGCTGCCAGGTCATATGCCAGATCGCGGGGCACTCCCTTGACGAGTACCGGCGCGCGACCGAGCTCTTCGAGGAGCTGGCGCCCTTTGCCTCGGGCTTCGAGGTCAACATCTCCTGTCCCAACATCGCGGCGGGTGGCGCCGCCATGGGGGCCACGCCGAGCGCGGCGGCTGAGGTCATGAGTGCGGTCCGTCCCCTCACCGACCGGCCGGTCATCGTGAAGATGGCGCCACATGACGTGGCCGAGATCGGCCGGGCCCTCGAGGCCGCCGGCGCCGACGCCCTGAGCCTCATCAACACCATTCCCGGCATGGCCATCGACGTGCATACCAGGAGGAGCCGTGTCGCCCGCCCCACGGCCGGCGTGTCGGGCCCTGCCATACACGCCATCGCCGTCAGGATGGTGTGGGAATGCGCCCAGGCCGTGCGGATTCCCCTCTGTGGCATTGGGGGCGTCGCTTCGGGCACAGATGCCGCCGAGATGATCTTGGCGGGCGCCACCGCGGTCTCCGTGGGGACGGCGAACCTCTATGACCCGACCTGTGTGCCGCGCATCCTCTCCGAGCTGGAGCAGTGGGCGGCAGAGCAGGGAGTTTCTGACATCAACGAACTGATTGGAGCCTTTGAATGCTGACGCAAGAGCAGGCGCGCGACGCCATCATTGTCGCACTCGACTGTGACCGAGAGACGGCCCTGGAGCTTGCCGACAAGCTGGCCGGGAAGGCCGTGTGGGTGAAGGTCGGCATGACCCTCTTCTATCGGTACGGGCCGGCCATCGTCGACGACATGCGCTCGCACGGCCTTCGGGTCTTCCTCGACCTCAAGCTGCACGATATTCCCTTCCAGATCCATGGTGCTGCCTTCTCGGCATCCTTGACGGGCGCCGACATCCTCTCCATCCATGGGCTGGGTGGAGCGGCGATGATCGCGGAGGGAAGAAGGGGCGTGGAAGAGGCGGCCAAGGAGCGTGGGGGAGAGCGGACCAAGCTCGTGGCCATCTCGGTTCTGACGAGCATGGACGCCGAGGCCCTTGCCTCCATCGGCGTGGAGGCACCCATAGCGGACGAGGTGGCGCGCCTCGCCAAGCTGTCGGTTGACGCGGGATCCGATGGCATCGTGTGCTCCCCGCAAGAGGCAGCCGAGATGCGTGCCCTCCTAGGCCCCGATGCCCTGATCGTCACGCCTGGCGTTCGTCCTGCCGGCGCTGATGTGGGCGACCAGAAGCGCATCGCAACGCCTGCGGCCGCCATCGCGGCGGGAGCCTCTAAGCTCGTCATCGGCCGGCCCATAACCGCCGCGGACGACCCTGCCGCCGCGTTCGAGGCGATCGTGGACGAGCTCGTCAGGGGATAGCGGGCTCCCAGGCGGTTACGCATCGTCCTAATTGCCCCAAACTTGCAGGTCGCTCGCACCTTTTGAGCATAAATTGTGTGCGTAGGGTGGTCAGAATGCATCAGTTGGGGTCTTGGGGCTTGCAAAATGCCGCTTATATGGGCAAACTATTCTCTCGCATAGTTTACCTGCATTTTTGCACGAGCTATACAGTTGTTTCATAGTGAACGATGTTTGGAGGAACAATGGCACTACCTCAGCTTACCGATGAGCAGCGCAAGGCCGCCCTCGAGAAGGCTGCTGCCGCTCGCCACGAGCGCGCCGAGCTTCGCGAGAAGATCAAGAAGGGCGAGATTTCGCTCGAGGAGGTTCTCGACTCTGAGGATCCCATCGCCTCTCGCATGAAGGTCTCCGCCCTTATCGAGTCTCTGCCGGGCTATGGCAAGGCCAAGGCTGCCAAGATTATGGACGAGCTGGGCATCTCCGCTACTCGCCGCGTCAAGGGCCTCGGTGCCCGTCAGCGCGAGCAGCTCCTCGAGGCACTCTCCAAGTAGTGTCTAGGTCTCCGCGACTCTTCGTCATTTCTGGACCGTCAGGCGCAGGAAAGGGAACGTTGGTCTCGCGTGTGCGAGAGGGACGTCCCGACCTGGGCCTGACGGTTTCAGCTACTACGAGGAAGCCCCGTCCCGGCGAGATTCCGGACGTCTCCTATCACTTCCTGAGCGAGGACGAGTTCTCGCGGCTTGTGGAGGAGGACGCGTTTCTTGAGTGGGACGGCCACTTTGACAAGCGCTATGGCACGCTCTGGAGCGAGGTCACGCCCCGCCTTGACGCCGGCTGCTCCGTCATTCTCGAGATTGACGTCAACGGCGGCTTCAACGTCAAGAAGGCCATGCCCGACGCCGTGCTCATCTTCATCGCGCCTCCCTCGCTCGAGGTGCTCGAGGAGCGCCTTCGCGCACGTGGCTCCGAGTCCGACGAGCAGATTGCCAAGCGGCTTTCCCGGGTCAGCATGGAGATGGAGAGTTCCACGCGCTACGACGAGGTCATCGTCAATGACGACCTCGAGACTGCTGTCGAAGAGCTGTCGGCACTGATTACCCGCTACGAGTCGGACGAAAGGATGCATCCACATGTCCGTGACTAGGCCTGAGATTGACTCTCTGCTCGAGAGGACCGAGAACAATCCCTTCCTGCTCTGCAGCATCGCTTCCAAGCGTGCCTGCGACATCAACAACATGGTTCGTGGTCAGCACCTCCGCGTGACCGCCATCCAGGACTTTGACGACATCACCACGGTTGCCTCAGGTCAAGACCCCGTGTCCATTGCCATGGACGAGATCTATGACGGCACGCTGAGCTTCGTCCGCGAGGACTTCGACGAGGAGATCAAGGGATCCAACGCCGAGGTTCTCCAGAATCTCTAACATGTCAAACCGCGTCTGTCTCGTCCACTATCACGAGATTGGGCTCAAGGGTAAGAATCGCTCGACCTTTGAGAACCAGCTCGTGACCAACCTGCATCGCGCCCTGCGCGGCTATGACCTGCAGGACATCAAGCGCGTCTCTGGCCATATTCTCGTGACCGCGGGCTCCGGACGTGTCAGCGACGAAATGGCAGATGCCATCTCCCGTGTTCCGGGCGTCGCGCGTGTGTCCCTTGCGTATCTCTGTGGGCTTGACCAGACCGAGTACTGCGCCGCCGCCGTCCGATCCTTGGGCGAGGCCGGCGAGTTCACCTCCTTCAAGGTTCACGCCCGGCGCTCCGCGACAAACTACGAGCTCCATACCCTCGATATCAATCGCATCGTCGGGTCCGTGCTCTGCGATGCCTTCCCCGACAAGCTCGTCGAGATGCACAATCCCGACGTGATCGTCAACGTGCTTGTCGTTCAGGGAAGCGTGTACGTGTACGCCTCGTCGATGGTGGGGGTGGGCGGCCTTCCCGTCGGCACGGCAGGCAAGGTCGTAACCCTCCTGTCCAGCGGCTTTGACTCTCCTGTCGCCACATGGATGGTGGGCCGTCGCGGGGCCATCTGCGTGCCCGTCCATTTTTCGGGCAGGCCCATGACTTCCGACACGAGCGAGTGGCTCTGCCAGGACATCGTCGAGGCGCTTGCCCCCTCAGGGACCATCGGCCGGCTGTACGTCGTCCCCTTTGGCGAGCGGCAGAGAGAGATATCGCTTGCCGTTCCCCAGTCGCTTCGCATCATCATGTATCGCCGCGTCATGTTTGCCGTCTCCGAGCGCATCGCGCGCATTGAGGGGGCCAAGGCGCTCGTGACGGGCGAGTCCCTCGGACAGGTTGCCTCCCAGACGCTCGACAACATGGCCGTCGTGAACGAGATGGTCTCCATGCCCGTCCTCAGGCCGCTCTGCGGGTCGGACAAGCAGGAGATCATGCGCCGCGCCGAGCAGATCGGGACGCATGACCTGAGCAGCCAGTCCGTTGAGGATTGCTGCACGCTCTTCATGCCGCGCCGTCCCGAGACGCATGCCCGGCTCGAGGCGGTCCATGCGGCCTGGGACTCTTTCGATCACGAGGCGATGATCGAGGGCCTCGTCGAGCAGGTCGAGTATCGCGACTTTGACCAATGCCCCTCGTATCGCGCCCCCAAGCGATGGAAGCGTCACCACAAGGTGTTGGGTCCCGCCCTCTAGCGACATCTCCCGCGAATCGCTTCACGCTGGTACGTTTCGCCTGCAGGTATGTGCCAGCCACGTGAGAGCCAAGTGCTTCGAATTCTCAAATCGATACCGCATCATGTTCACCCCCTCGCTCAAGATTGAGTGAGGGGGTGGTCTCATGGCACAGCATGCGCGTGGGGGTAGGCTTGCCCGGAGGTTGGGCTTGCGCGGACGTAGGGGGCCGGCGCTGGCCTGCGCGGCGCTGACCGTGGCGCTTGCGGGCGCGGGGACGCTCTGGGCCTCGTCGCAAGGCGGTGGGTTCGAGGTCGAGCGACGGGCTACCGCCGCGACGTATGAGGAGGCTGCCGGCGATGGGGAGGAGCCGCAAACGACCGGCGATGCCAGCCAGCCCCCAGAGGCGAGGGCGCCCATCGTCGTCCACGTCGACGGGGCCGTGCAAAGCCCCGGCGTGTATGAGCTTGATGGCGATGCGCCACGGGTGGGCGATGCGGTCGAGCGTGCCGGGGGCCTGCGCGACGATGCCGACACCGCAGACATCAATCTTGCCGCGCACGTGGCCGATGGGCAGAAGGTCCACATCCCGTGCATCGGAGAGGACGTTCCAGAGCCAGGCAACGCCACGTGGGCGCAAGGGTCTGGCCAGGAGGGCGTCGTCAACATCAACACGGCGACGGAGCAGGAGCTCACCGCGCTTCCTGGCGTGGGCGAGGCGACCGCTGCGGCCATCGTGGAGGAGCGCGAGCGCGGGGGACCGTTTGCCTCGCCCGAAGACGTCATGCGCGTCACGGGCATAGGGCAGAAGAAGTACGAGAGGATGCGTGACCTCATTGTCGTATGAGACCTCTCGCCCTCCCGTGCGACCCTCGATCTCCCCAGCCCTCTATGTGCTGGTGGTCATCATCATTGTCGAGCGCTGCGTGCTGAGAGCGGGAGGGCACTCGTCGTACATAGCGTGGGGAGACGCGCTCCTTGCCGCCTCCCTTTCCCTCTCGTGGGCGGGGTACCGCTCAAGGAGGATCCCGCGGACCGCATGCGAAGTGATCGGTTGCTGCCTGTGCGCCTCGCTGGCGGCTTCTATGGTGTCAGGGCTTCTCCTCGCACGAGGGAGAAGCTTTGCGGACGCGATGGAGTCCAGCGCGGTGTCACGCTGGGGTTTCGAGGCCGTCTCGGATGCGCTTCCCACCCAGTATGGCTTTCGATGCCGCGCCAAGGCCTTTCGCGATGGTGCGCCCACAGGATGCGTCTGGCTCTCAAGCTCGGAGCAGCTGGAGCGTGGCGACGTCGTCTGGGGTGTGGGACGCTTTGCGGCAAACGCCGATGACGGGTGGGGCGAGTCGAACAGGATGCAGGGCGTATGGGGCTCCGTGAAGCTCGTCATGGTGCGCTCCCGCTCACATGTGGCCGGTGCCGCCACGCTGCCACTCGAGCTTCGCAAGGCCGTGCGTACGACCCTGGATCCCAGCCGAACGGAAGGTAGGGCCATTCTGGCGGGCTGCCTCATAGGAGACAGGCGCTACCTGGTCGAGCGCCATCTTGACCAGCTCTTTGCCCGGTGCGGCGTCGCCCATCTGGTCGCCGTGTCGGGAAGCCATCTTGTGGTGGTATCCTCCCTGCTCACGCAGGTGTTCAAGCGGATGAGGGCAAGGCCTGCCGTCCGCGCCTTCCTCTTGCTTGCGCTCACGGGCTGCTTCGTCATTACCTGTGGAGCCCCGGCATCGGCCGTCAGGGCTTGGCTCATGTCGGCCCTCTCTGACGGCGGAAGGCTCCTGGGAAGGAGGGGAGACGCGCTGTCGTCGGTCTGCCTGGTCGCGCTTGCCATGGCCCTCGTCGACCCGTCGCTTTCGGGACAGGCGGGCTATCTCCTGTCGGTTGCCTGCGTCATTGCGCTTGCCCTCTTCTCGAGCTACTTCTCCTACCTCCTCGACGTGGCGCTCCCAGGTGTTTGGGTGCCGCGCACCGTTCCGTCCGAGGTGCGCATCCGGCTTAGATCGCTCAGGAGAGACGTCGTGAGGGGTCTGTCAGCCTCGACCGTCTGCCTTGTGGCCACCATCCCTCTCGTCACCCAGATGACGGCGCGCATATCGCTTGTCGGCCCCCTGGTTGTGCTTCCCGCAAGCGCCCTTCTGACCCTCGCGATGTCCCTTGCCCTCGTCGGTTCGTGCTGCTCCTGCATCCCGGCCTGCGGGACTGCGCTCATCGATTGGGCGGACCTGCTGCTTGGGCTGTCTTTGGGTCTCATGAGGTGCCTTTCGCGAATGCCTTTGGCGACGGTTGCCTTCAAGCCCGATCAAAAGCTCGCGGCTGCCGCCCTCGTGCTCGTCGCTGCGGCCCTCGTGGTGACGTGGCCGGTTCCAAGCAAGGGTGTCGCGCGAGGGCTGCTCCTCTCACCGCCCTGCTTGGGATGCGCGCTCATCCTGGCGTGGACGGTCTGTGCGCCGACGCGGGTCTGCATCCTCGACGTCGGGCAGGGCGACGCCATCCTCGTGCAGGACGGTTGGCATGCCATCCTTGTCGACACGGGCCCGGACGACTCGGTGGTGAGCGCGCTGTCGCGCAAGCACGTGCTGCGCCTCGATGCCGTCGTGCTCACCCACCTCCATGACGACCACTACGGGGGAGTCGAGGCTCTTGTGGGCTCCATGCCCTGTGTGCAGGTATTTGTCGCCGATGGAGTTGCCGAGCACGTACCCCCTGAGCTTGCGGAGGACATCGTCGACCTAACGGGCAAGACATGCGCAGAGCTGTCCTATGGAGACGTCCTCAAGGTCGGGCGCTTCGCACTGGAGGTCATTTGGCCCCACGGTCCCGTTGCGGGTGACACCAACCCCGACTCGCTGATGATGGTCGCGTCCTATCAGGGCGGAGAGGAGACCCTCTCGGCCTTGCTCACAGGCGACGCCGAATGGGAGGAACTCGGGAGCGCCTTCGCTGCGGGAGATGTTCCCGACATCGATGTGCTCAAGGTGGGGCACCATGGCTCCGAGGCCTCCATCCGGCCTGAGCAGGCGGCGGCGTTGCGTGCGGAAGTTGCCGTCGCGAGCGCCGGCAAGGGAAATGACTATGGCCATCCCAAGGAGGAGTGCGTCAAGGTCCTCACCGATGCGGGTGCACTCTTCCTCTGCACCGCGGACTCGGGCGATGTCGACCTTCGCCCCTCGCGCTCGGGGATACGGTGCCTGACGACGCGCAAAGGCTATGGGCGTCCCAGCTCCACGACAAGCTCGGTGAAGGTGATGTCGGGGTCTGCCCCGCTCTTGAGGGCACGCTCGCAGCGAGCGCAGGAGACAAGGCCCCTCTCGAGGCTGCCTGGCGCAAATCTCCGTGCCCAGCCCACGTGGTTTTTGACCTGCCAAGGCTGCTTCTTGAGCTCGGAGGCCACAAGCGAGGCCTGTCCGCGCTCGTCGAGCGACTTGGCGCACGCAAGCTCGCGCAGGCGTCCTGCCAGAAGCGAGCAGAGCGCGACCTGCGACGGGTTCTGCATCAGGCGATAGAGGGACAGGGCCTTGTAGGTGTCCCTGGCACACACGGCGTCCAGGAAGTCCCAGGGCTTCACCTCGGCGACTCGGGCGATCTGCTGCTCGACGTCGGATATGGTTATGACCCCCCGGTCGTGGCAATGCTCCGCGAGCACCTTGAGCTGCGTGTCGATCATCGTGGTGGACTCGCCGACCCTGCTTACGAGCTCTGTGGCCGCCGCCTGGTCCATCTGCATGCCATGGGCGTGCGCCATCTTCACGACGAGGGGCGGGAGCTCCCAGCGCTTCTTGGGAGTGCAGTCCACGACGGCCTGCTTCCCGACCTTCGCGACCGCCTTGTAGAGCCTCGTGCTCTTGGCGAGGCTTTCGGCCACGAGGCACAGGACGCACGAGAGGTTGGGGTCCGCAAGGTAGGCGATGATCGCCTCCGATACGGCCTTGGGCAGCTTGTCGGCACGGTCGATCATGACCAGGCGAAAGGTGTCGCCCATGGGAAGCGTGTTGAGGGAGGAGATGATGTCTTGAGGCTCGAGGTCGGACGAGGCGACCCGCTCGTCAAGGTTGAAGGCCGAGAAGCCCTCGTTCAACCTGCGCTTGAGGCGCGCCATGGCCTGCGTGCGCTTGAGGTCGTCGGCCCCAACCACAAGATAGCAGGGGAGCAAACCGCTTGTCGTCTGTGCCATGCCTCCTCCTTCCCTTAGGTTTCACTATACGCCTACGGTGCACGATAATTCGGCTCTGGAAGCCCCTTCATGACTGAGGGGCCCAGGCAGCACCCTGGACCCCTCAGAAAAGGTCAGATGTACGAAGAAGGGCTACTTGGCCATTCCGTTGACGAGCATCTGGACGCCGCTCTTGCGCTTGGCGGCCTGGTTCTTGTGGATGATGCCCTTGGAGGCTGCGATGTCGAGCTTGCGGCTGGCAGCGTTTGCGGCAGCCTGAGCTGCCTCGACGTCGCCGGCCTCGACAGCCGCGTGGACCTTCTTGACGTAGGTCTTGAGCTCGGAGCGGACTGCCTTGTTGCGCTTGCGAGCCTTCTCGGCGGTGATGATGCGCTTCTTCTGAGACTTGATGTTAGCCACGTGCTTCCCTTTCGGTCATGTATCTTGAGGCCTCTAACGCTGAGACACGGCGAGGTCAACTTGAGGAGTATAGCACGCCACGTCAGTTTTGGGCTATCATTCTCCCTATGTCTACATACGATACCTCACATATCCGCAACTTCTCGATCGTTGCGCACATCGACCACGGCAAGTCGACCATCTCCGACCGCATACTCGAGCTGACCCACACGGTCGAGGAGCGAGACATGGAGTCCCAGCTTCTCGACACGATGGACATCGAGCGCGAGCGCGGCATCACCATCAAGAGCAACGCGGTCCGCGTTGCCTACGATGCCGATGACGGCGAGACCTACCAGTTCAACCTCATCGACACGCCGGGGCACGTCGACTTCACCTACGAGGTCTCTCGCTCGCTTGCCGCCTGCGAGGGGGCGGTGCTGGTCGTCGACGCCACCCAGGGCGTCGAGGCGCAGACCGTGTCCAACGCGCTGCTTGCCATGAACGCGAACCTGGACATCGTGCCGGCAATCAACAAGATCGACCTTCCCAGCGCCGAGCCCGAGCGCGTGCGCTCCGAGATCGAGGAGGCCCTCGCGATTCCCGCAGAGGACGCCGTCTGCGTCTCGGGAAAGACGGGAGAGGGGATCCACGACCTGCTCGAGAGCATCGTCTTTCTGGTCAGCCCGCCGGCGGGCGACGCCGAGGCGCCGCTCAAGGCCCTCATCCTCGACTCCTACTTTGACGCCTATCGCGGCGTCGTCGCCACGGTGCGCGTCTTTGACGGACGCATCCGCCCGGGCGAGACGCTCTACATGATGCAGGCGGACTCCTCCTTCCTCGTCGACGACGTGGGCGTCAAGCGCCCGCTCGAGACCCCGCTTCCCGAGCTGGGCGTAGGCGAGGTTGGCTATGTGGTGACGGGCCTCAAGGACCCAGGCTCCGTCCACGTGGGAGACACGCTGACCTACGACGCGCGGCGCACCCCCGAGCCCTTGCCGGGGTATCGCGAGGCGAAGCCCATGGTCTTCACGGGCCTCTTTCCCATAGACAACAAGGAGTACGAGAACCTCCGCGATGCGCTCGAGAAGCTGCGCGTCAACGACCCGTCGCTCACCTGGACGCCCGAGACGTCCGTGGCGCTGGGCTTTGGGTTCCGCGTCGGCTTCCTCGGCCTTCTGCACATGGAGGTCGTCAAGGAGCGCCTCGAGCGCGAGTTCGACCTCGACCTCATCGGCACGAGCCCCTCCGTGGACTATCACGTCTTTACCACGGCGGGGGAGATGCTTGACATCAAGAGCCCGCAGGACCTTCCCAAGCCCGAGAAGATTGACAGGATTGAGGAGCCGTACCTCCGCGCATCGGTCATCGTCCCTCCCGAGTACATGGGCGCGGTCATCCAGCTCGTCATTGAGCATCGCGGCATTCAGGACAACATGGTCTACCTCTCGGACAACTCGGTTGAGATAACGTTCTACGTACCGCTTGCCGAGCTCATCCTGGACTTCTTCGACCAGCTCAAGAGCCGTACCAAGGGCTATGCGTCGCTTGACTACGAGTTTGCGGACTATCGCCCCTCCGACCTCGTGAAGCTCGACATCCTGTTGGCGGGCGAGGAGGTGGACGCCCTGTCCTTCATCGTGCACAAGGACAAGGCCTACACGCTTGCGCGCGGGCTCTGCGACAAGCTCAAGGAGATCATCCCGCGCCAGCAGTTCGAGGTGCCCATCCAGGGCGCCATCGGCAACAAGATCATCAGCCGCTCGACGGTCAAGGCGGTGCGCAAGGACGTGCTTGCCAAGTGCTACGGTGGCGACATCAGCCGCAAGCGCAAGCTGCTCGAGAAGCAGAAGGAGGGCAAGAAGCGCATGAAGTCCATCGGGACGGTCGACGTTCCGCAGGAGGCCTTCCTTGCCGTGCTCAAGGTTGGTGACGAGTGACGGGCGGCCACTGGGGGCATCGCGAGCGCAAGCCAGACGTCTCATATGACTCCCAGGCAGACCCCGTGACGATCTTGGCGGAATGCGCCGAAAGCGCCGGGGTTTCCCCTCGCATAACCCCATTTTCCCAAACGGGGACCCTTCGCGAGCGCCTTGCGGCAAACCCCTTCCTTATGGCGCCCATGGCGGGTGTCTCCGACGCCGCCTATCGCATGATGGCGCGTGCGGGAGGGGCGGCGCTTGCCTATACCGAGATGGTGTCGGTGGCCGGCCTCCACTACGGAAGCGAGAAGACCTGGGAGCTCGTCGCCCCGACCCCTCCCGAGCCTGACATCGCGGTGCAGCTCTTCGGTTCCAAGCCTGACCAGTTCCGGGAGGCTGCAAGAGCCGTCGCGTCGCGGCTGGGGGAGCGCCTCGCGCTCGTCGATGTGAACATGGCCTGCCCCGTCCCCAAGGTCACCAGAAAAGGCGAGGGGTCGGCGCTGCTCGATGACCCACAAGGCGCGGCAGACATCGTGCGCGCCTGTCTTGACGGGCTTTCTGATGCCGGCTCCGACGTGCCTGTCACCGTCAAGATACGGGCGGGCCGCAGGACCGGGGAGGACGAGGTGGCGCCCCGATTTGCGCAGGCCATGGAGGAGGCGGGGGCCTCTGCCGTCGCCGTCCACGGCAGGACCGCCAGCCAGCTCTATCGTGGAGAGGCCGACTGGGGATGCGTGGCGAGGGTGGCCGAGGCCGTGGAGATCCCCGTCATCGGGTCGGGGGACGTGCGGGGCCCTGAGGAGGCCGCGCGCATGCTGCAAGAGACGGGTTGCGCGGCCGTCATGATTGCGCGAGGCACCTACGGAAACCCCTGGTGCTTTGCCGACGCCCGCATGCTTGTCGAGGGAGGGGAGGTCAAGACGCACGACCTGGCGGAGCGCCTCGCGGCATTTGCCTGCCACGTGCGCCTCCTCGACGCGACCCACGCGCACCTCGCCCGCGCCCGCAGCCTCGCCGGCTGGTACTTCCGTGGCCTGCCGCACGCCGCTGCCCTGCGCGACCGCGCGATGAGGTGCCAGACGGTCGAGGAGTATCTCGCATTGGCCGACAGTCTCATGGAGATCGCAAGGGAGGGCGCATGAACCTCCTTGACGGGCAGCTGCTGACGCGTCGCCTGGCGTTGGCAGCTACCGCTCGACTCGGCGTTATCGGGATCGCGCGTGCGCTCAATCCCGTGCTATCCCTCCCGTTGCTGGGACGAGACGGCCGGGAGGCGCTCGATGGGGCAGTGGCGCATGCGGTCGACAGGCTCGACGTGAGGGCGCAGGTGGGCAAGCTCTCGCTCGAGCAGAAGATCGCGCAGCTCTTCGTGATAAAGCCTGAGGCGGTTTTGGGCCAAAACCCGATCCTCTTGGTAGATGACGACCTGAAGTCCGCGCTGCTCGGGCGCCCTGTCGGCGGCGTCATGTTGAAGGACACCAGCTTCGTCGACCCTGACCAGGTGCGCAACCTGACTCAGGAGCTGCAGGAAGTTTCGCGGGAGGCGTGTGGCCTTCCCATGCTCATCGCCGCTGACGAGGAGGGCGGCACGGTTGTCAGGGTGGCGGACAAGGCGTCCTTTGGCGTGGAGGATCCCGGCAACATGCGGGAGCTGGGCGATGCCGGTGACGTCGAGCTTGCCGAGAGCGAAGCGCTCCGCGTGGGCTCGTACCTGTGCGACCTTGGCGTCAATCTCGACTTTGCCCCCGTTGCGGACGTGACCGACGACCAGGACAGCTTTGTGTATCTGCGCTCGTTTGGCGGTGACCCGCAGCTCGTCGCGGGAATGGTCGCAGCCCAGGTGCGTGGCTTCAGCCGCGCGGGCACGCTGTGCTCGCCCAAGCACTTCCCCGGCATCGGGGGTGCCGTGGGCGACTCGCATGTGGAGAGCATCTTCCTTGACAAGGGCCTTGACGAGATGAGGACAGGCGAGCTCCTCCCGTTTGCGGCTGCGATAGCCGAGGATGCGCCCCTCATCATGGTGGGTCACATGACCTGCACGGGCGTCGACCCCACGATGCCCGCCTCGCTGAGCCATGTCATGGTCACGGAGGTCCTGCGAGAGGAGATGGGCTTTGACGGCGTCGTCATCACTGACTCGATGGGCATGGCCGCGGTTCACGAGCTCTTCTCCCAGGAGGAGATGGGCGTACGTGCCCTGGAGGCTGGGTGCGACCTCATCCTGTGCCCCGAGAACTGGTATGCGGTCTATGACGGAATCGTCGACGCCCTGGCCTCCGGGCGCCTTTCCGAGGAGAGGATAGACGAGTCCGTCGTGCGCATCGTGCGTCTGAAGCGGCGCATCGGATGACACCATGAGCAGCAGCGTTGACGTGAATCCTGAGGCCTCGTGGCGCTCACGCCTGCACCTGGACTGCGCCAAGGCGCTCTACGTGCACCTCCCGTTCTGCGTGCGCAAATGCGCCTACTGTGACTTCGCCTCATGGGAGACCTCCATTGGGGATCCCCTGGCCAGGCAGTATGTCCGCGCGCTCGAGGAGCGCCTTGCGGAGGCTGCCGATGCCGGCTTGATGCGTTGCTGCAAGACCGCCTACGTCGGTGGCGGCACGCCGACCATGCTTGGGGCGAGCCTGCTGGGAGGTCTCGTGGGCAAGTTGCGCGGTGCGTGTCCGGGCCTCCAAGAGCTGACGTGCGAGGCCAATCCGGACTCCCTGTCCGACGAGGTGCTGTGGGGCCTCGTCGATGCGGGCGCGACGCGCCTCTCCATTGGCGTTCAGAGCCTGGTCGACGAGGAGCTGCATGCCCTGGGACGCCTTCACGACGCTCGGGCCGCAGCCGAGCGCGTGGCTGCCGCCGTGCGGTCGGGTTTAGACGTGTCTGCCGACCTCATGTGCGCAATTCCAGGGCAGACCCCGGCAAGCTGGCACCATACGCTCACTGCCACCATGAACCTCGGCGTGGGGCACGTGAGCGTCTATCCCCTGCAGATTGAGGACGGCACCGAGCTCGCTCGGGTGGTGGGGGACGAAGACCCCTCCTGGAACGCCCCCGAGGTGCAGGCGGCACGCATGGACCAGGCGCGTGACCTCCTGGAGGCGGCTGGGTTCGCGCGGTATGAGGTCGCGAGCTATGCGCTGCCCGACAAGGCCTGCGCACACAACCAGGCGTACTGGACGGGCTTGCCGTACCTCGGCCTCGGCACAGGTGCCTCGTCGATGCTCACGAGGGAGGGATACGACCGGCTGCGCTCGCTCTGCACAAAGCTCCCCGAGCCCCCTGACGGCATCGCGCGCGTGCGGCTGACCATGACGAGCTCGCGAATCGAATTCGTGCACGCCTTGGGGTTTGACGACCTTTCATACGACATCGAGTACCTTGACGAGTCGCAGGCAGCCGCGGAGGACCTCATGCTTGGCATGCGCATGACGAGCGGCATCGAAGCGGGGCTCTTGGAGCACTCCCGCAACGTGCTCGGCAGGGAAAGGGTCGACGACGTCCTTGCGGATGCCTGCAAACGGGGGCTTGCCGCCTGGAGGGGCGGCCGCCTCGCCCCCACGCACGACGGCTGGCTCCTGGGCAACGAGCTCTATGGCATGCTGTGGGGCCTCGCAAAAGAAGGGGTCCAAGGGCGGTCGCTGTAGCTCCCACCCAGCGACAACGCGCCGATTTGTGTCATATGTACTCAAAGGAATCATCGCCTGAAAGGCATCGTCGCCTGTTGGGTACAATCTTTCCCGTATGCGCATCGGCCATCACACAGAACGGAAGCCACCATGGCCTCTATGAACGAAAAAGACTACTACGCGATCCTGGGCGTTTCGGAGTCCGCGACGGGTGACGAGATCCGCAAGGCCTTCCAGAAGAAGGCGCGCACCCTCCATCCCGACGTCAACAAGGAGCCGGACGCAGAGGAGAAGTTCAAGGAGGTTTCGGAGGCCTATGCGGTTCTTTCCGATGCCGACAAGAGAAGGCGCTACGACGCCATGCGCTCTGGCGCTCCCTTTGCGGGCTACGGGTCTGCCTCGTCCCCCTACGGAGGGACGGGCGGCTACGGGGAGGACCCCTTCGGCGGGTCTCCCTTCGACTGGGGGTTCCCCTTTGGCACGGCGTCCCGCCGCACGGCAAGCCGTTCGCGCGCCTATCGTCCCAAGGCGGGTGCCGACGTCGTCTACGAGATGTCGATCGACGAGAACATGGCGCAGCATGGCGCGCGCCGGGGGATGACGTTCCAGCGCTACGCCACCTGCAGCCACTGCCACGGGACGGGCTCCGTCGAGTCCGCGCATGCGGAGACCTGCCCAACCTGTGGCGGGACCGGCCATATGACCGTCGACCTCGCAAGCCTCTTTGGCTTTGGCGTCATGGACATCACCTGTCCCGAGTGCGAGGGCTCGGGCAAGGTCGTGGCAAACCCCTGCGAGGTCTGCGGCGGTTCGGGGCGCGTGCTCACCGCCTCCGAGATCGTCATAGACATACCTGCCGACAGCCATGACGGCGACGTCGTCCGCATCTCCGGCATGGGCAATGCCGGCACGAACGGTTCCGAGTCTGGCGACTTCGTCTGTCGCGTGGCCGTGCCGTCCGAGCATGTCTCGCCCCTGCAGGCACGAGGATTCCACACGATCGGCTTCGCCTTGCCCTTCATGCTGCTTGGCGTCTTGTGGGGGTCGGTCATGTCCACCTTTGGCTGGTGGATCGTGCTTCTCGTGTTTGGCATCATGATGCTGGTGCAGGGGGGAACGCTGGCCGGGCATGGGCAGAGGTGGTGGCGCAACGCCCTTTCCGCGGTCTTGTCGGGCGCTTCCTCGGGGCTGACGTTTGCCCTGCTCTTCTTCCTAGTGAGTTCGTGTAATTCCGCCCTGTGGGGGTATCGTTAGTCAGCGCCTTCCGGGGCAGGTCAAAACGTGTTGAGGCAAGGTTGGTAAAGCGTGGATCAGAAGCGAGACTACTACGAGGTGTTGGGCGTCACCCGTGACGCCGACGAGAAGACCATCAAGCGCGCGTTTCTCAAGAAGGCGCGGTCACTGCACCCAGACGTGAACAAGGAGGCTGGCGCAGAGGAGGCCTTCAAGGAGGTCAACGAGGCCTATTCCGTCCTTTCCGACGAAAGGAAGCGTGCCAACTACGACCGCTATGGCACACCGGATGGTCCCGGGGGCTTTGGGTCTGACTACGTCGATATGTCCGACATCTTCGGTGGGTCTGGGTTTGGCTTCTCGGACATCTTCGATTCGTTCTTTGGCGGGGCCTCTGCGGGAGGGGGAAGGGCGGCGCGCACGCGTGGCCGCGACATGGGCATAACGCTGCGCATCACCCTCGAGGAGGCCGCCTCGGGCTGCACCAAGACCGTCGCCTATGACCGCCTCGCCCCCTGCGATGACTGCAATGGCACGGGAACGGCCGAAGGCGGGCACGAGCAGGTGTGCAGCAGGTGCGGTGGCACTGGCCGCGTCGTTGAGGTGCAAAGGACCATCTTCGGCTCCATGCAGACCCAGTCGACGTGCCCGGATTGCGGCGGGACCGGTCACGTCATCGACAAGCCCTGCGAGACCTGCGCGGGACAGGGCCGGACCCCTTCCCGCGAAACCGTGGAGGTCGCGATTCCCCAAGGCGTCCACGCAGGTCAGACACTCACCATCGAGGGCAAGGGCGAGGCCGGCATGCGCGGTGACCGCGGTGGTGACCTCGTGGTGCGCATCGACATCGCAGCCCACGAGACCTTCCAACGACAGGGCGACGACCTGTATTGCCAGGTCTCGATCGACTCGTTTGCCGCCATCCTGGGAACGACCATCGAGGTGGCGGGCATTCTGGAGGGGGAGACGGTCCGCATCGACATCCCCGCAGGGTGCCAATATGGCCAGCAGGTCGTGGTCGAGGGCTTCGGCATGCCGCGCCTGGGAGGATCGACGCGCGGCAGCCTGATCGCCGTTGTCGAGGTCGTCACGCCCACGGACCTTTCCCAGGAGCGCATGAACGCCCTTCGGGTGCTTCTTGGGGCAGACGCCCCCCAGATGAGGGATTCCGACGAGGGCGAGAAGCGTTCCAACGGCAAGGCCTGGCATTTCCGCGGCAGGAAGAAGTGACGGTGTCCGCTTTGCGCATCGCCTTCCAGAGCCTGGGATGCCGCGTCAACCGCGTCGAGACCGACGTCATTGTTGGCGAGCTGCGCCGGGCGGGTTTCGAGCTGGTGGGCGAGCGGGATGCCGACGTCATCGTCATCAACACCTGTGCCGTGACGAGGGAGGCCGAGGCAAAGACCAGGAAGGCCATACGCCATGCCGCCTCGCTGCCGCAACGCCCCCTTGTCGTGGCCACGGGCTGTGTCGCCACGCTCTTCTCGCAGGAGTTGGCGTCGTTGGCCGACAACGTCGTGGTCGAGGTCGACAAGGCGCAGGTCGCCAAGCGTGTCATGGACGAGTTCGAGGTGAGCGGCCAGCTACGGGGTGGATCGTTTGCGTTTGACACGCCGACCTCGACGGGACGAACCCGCCCAGGCATCAAGGTCCAGGACGGCTGCGACCTTCGTTGCACCTACTGCATCGTCTGGAAGGCACGAGGCGCGTCCCGATCCGTCGAGCCGCACGACATCGTCTCCCAGGTCCGCGAATCCTGCGCGGCGGGAGCGCGCGAAGTCGTCTTGACCGGCATCAATTTGGGACGGTATCGCTCGCTCGACGATTCGGGGAATCTCCTGCGCCTTCCTGGGCTCATCAGGCTCCTGCTTGACGAGACCGACGTTGGAAGGATTAGGCTCGGCTCCATCGAGCCTCAGGACGTCGATGCCGACTTGGCCACGGTCATGGCCGGCTCCCAGGGAAGGGTCGCACCCTTCCTTCACATGTGCCTGCAGTCTGGCTGCGACGCGACGCTGAGGCGCATGGGAAGGGTCTATGACACCTCGCTCTTCTGGGAACGCATGGAGCTCGTGCGGTCCCTGGTTCCCCACGCATCGTTCGGCACCGACCTCATCGTGGGCTTCCCTCAGGAGTGCGACGAGGAGTTCGAGATGAGCAGGGCCTTCTGCAAACGCGCGCGCTTCTCTCACATACATGTGTTTCGCTACTCCAAACGCCCCGGAACGCCAGCGGCGGAGATGGAAGGACAGGTTGCCCCCCTCGTGTCCGCACGTCGGGCGTCCCTCATGATCGACGACTCGCGCGCCATGCGTCAGGAGCTCGCGCAGGCACTCGTGGGCACAACCGATGCCGTCGTCGTCCAGTCGCCGGGCAAGGGCGTCACCGGCGGTCTCTTTGACGCCGTGCTTGACCCCTCGATTGCCCTCGACAGCCTCGTTCCCGTCCGCATTACCGGCGTCCTGCCCGACTCCACGCTGACCTGTGACGTGAAGGCGTAAGCCCGACCCGCGTGGTGACTTGGGCCGAAGCGTCCATTTGGGCTATCATCTTCTCATCTTTGTCTTACCGATTGAGGGGGAGCGATTTGGAGCCAACCCAGATTCGCCTGACGATTCCAGACAACGTCGACCCGACCCTGCTCATGGGGCCTGCCGACTCCTTGCTGCGAAGGGTCGAGGGGTCCTTCGGCTCGATGGTCACCGTGCGGGGAAACCAGGTGTCGGTCGTCGGCGAACCCTCAGACGTGGAACAGGTCACCTCGGTCTTCTCGCGTCTGATATCGCTTGTCACCGCCGGCGAGGCGCCGTCCGTCGAAGATGTTGACGTCATTATCGGACAGGTGACCCATGGGGCCACCGGATCTTCGTCCTTTGATGACGACATGCTCCTGACGTATCGCGGGCGCGCCATCCGTCCCAAGACGCAGGGCCAGAAGCGCTACGTCGACTCCATTCGCAAGAACACGGTCACCTTTGGCATCGGCCCCGCCGGCACGGGCAAGACCTACCTCGCCATGGCCATGGCAGTCGCCGCGCTCAAGCGTCACGAGGTGGCGCGCATCGTCTTGGCCCGGCCCGTCGTGGAGGCGGGGGAGTCGCTTGGCTTCCTGCCAGGCACGCTCGAGGAGAAGCTCGACCCGTATGTGAGGCCGCTCTATGACGCCCTCTTTGACATGACGGACATCGAGAAGGGCAACACCCTCATCGAGCAGGGAATCATCGAGATCGCGCCGCTTGCCTTCATGCGGGGGCGCACGCTCAACAACGCGTTCGTCATCCTCGACGAGGCCCAGAACACCACCCCTGACCAGATGAAGATGTTCCTCACGCGCCTGGGCTTCTCTTCCAAGTTCGTGGTCACGGGGGACGTGACGCAGCGCGACCTGCTGGGGGAGAACGGCCTCGAATCGGCACGGCGGGTGCTCGCCGGCATCGAGGGCGTCTCCTTCGTTGACCTCGACCGCAACGACATCGTCCGCCATTCGCTCGTCGCCCGCATCGTCGATGCCTACGACCGCGACGAGGGCAGCCGGGAGGGGAGGAGCCGACATGTTGGCTAACCTCGATATCGACATCCGAGAAGGCGTTGACTTCCCTCTCACCGAGAGTGACCTGGTGGGCATCTGCGAGACGGTCCTGAACGAGGAGGGGGTGAGGCGCCCCTGCTACGTCTCGGTTTCCGTCGTAAGCGATGACGAGATGCGCTCCCAGAACCTGGAATGGCGCGGCGTCGACGCGGTGACCGACGTCATCTCTCTCGAGTGCGAGCGTCCTGACGATGAGGACCTCGCGGAGGGCGAGCCGTGCGAGCTCGGCGACATCCTGCTCGCCCCGGGCTACATCTCGCGGCAGGCCACGACGTATGGCACGACCGCGGCGGACGAGTGCCGGCTCCTCTACATACATGGCCTTCTTCACCTTCTGGGCTATGACCACCTGGAGGACGACGAGGCGACGGAGATGGAGGCTCGCGAAGACGAGCTGCTTCGGCTCGTCAGGACCGATGGGGACATAGACCACGTGACCATCACCCGTCACCGTGAGGGGCAGCAGCCATGATTCCCGGACGAGGCCCAAATCACCCCACCTTCAGGCGGAGCTTCCTGTTTGCCGTCCAGGGCTTTCGAACTGCGGTTGCGCAGGAGCGTAACATCAAGGTCATTCTTGCCATGGGAGGGGCGGCGATCCTGGCGGGCGTGCTTGTGGGTCTGGATGCCCCGAGCTGGGCCATACTGCTGCTCTGCTGCGGCTGCGTCACTGCCGCCGAGCTGTTCAACACCGCCATCGAGAAGGTCGTCGACCTCGTCTCTCCGGAGTTCCACCCGCTTGCCGGCCAGGCAAAGGACATTTCCGCCGCGGCGGTCTGGGTGCTTTGCGTGCTCGTTGCCGTCGTCGGCCTCCTGCTGTTTGTGCGGGCACTCTTCTTTGTGTAGCCGCATGGTGGTGCATGCGAAAGGATCGATCATATGCCCAAGGACGTAACGCCTTCGTTTCGTAGCGGATTTGTTGCCCTGGTCGGGCGCCCGAGCGTGGGGAAGTCGACCCTCGTGAACGCCTGCGTGGGCGAGAAGGTCGCCATTACGAGCCCGGTCGCACAGACGACGCGCCGCCGGCTCCGCGCCGTGGTGAACACGGACAATGCGCAGATCGTGATCGTCGACACGCCGGGGCTCCACAAGCCAAAGGATGCACTGGGCAAGGAGCTTAACAAGTCGGCTCTGGGCGAGCTCGCCGACGTCGACGTGGCCGCGTTTCTCATCGATGCCACGCGACCGGTCGGACGTGGCGACGAGTGGGTGGCAAAGCACGTAGGGGCCTCGCATGCGTCATTCAAGCTCCTGGTCATCACCAAGGCGGACCTCGCCACCCCCGAAGAGGTCACGTCGCAGCTCGATGCCGCACGCGCCCTCATGGACTTTGATGACGAGATCGTCGTCTCTGCCAAGGAAGGCTTCAACGTCGACGCGTTTTTGCGTATCGTGACCGAGCACCTTCCCGAGGGCCCCAAATGGTTTCCTGACGACATGGCCACCGATGCCACCGACGAGGAGCTCATCTCCGAGTACATCCGCGAGAAGGTCCTGCTCAACTGTCGCCAGGAGGTCCCGCATTCCGTTGCCGTTCGGTGCGATGACGTTCGTTGGGCAAAGGATGGCCATGGCTCCATCCAGGCGACGATCCTCGTGGAGCGCCCCGGCCAGAAGGCCATCGTCATCGGCAAGAGTGGCCAGATGGTCAAGAAGATCGGGACCGAGGCGCGAAAGGACATCGAGTACCTCTTTGGGACCAAGGTGTTCCTCGACCTTGAGGTCCGCGTCCAGCCGCAGTGGCGTCGTGACCAGAACGAGATTCGCCGGCTGGGCTACGATGCGGGGGAGTAGGCGCGATGCCCGCCCGTAAGACGTTCCGGACAAAGGCGATCGTCCTCGACCGCACCGCCTTGGCCGAGCAAGACCTCATCCTCACGCTGCTCGCCGAGTCTGGCGAAGAGCTGAGGGCCGTGGCAAAGGGTGCCCGCAAGCCGGGCGGGCGTCTTGCGGCTCGCTCGGAGCTCTTCTGCGAGACCGACTTCCTCCTCGCGCGTGGACGCTCGCTTGATGTGGTGTCCGAGGCGTCAGTGGTCGATGCCCATGGCACGCTTCGTGGGAGCATGGAACGAGTCAGCGCCGCCTCGGTCATTTGCGAGGTCGCCCGCCTCACGTGCTTTTCAGATGCCGAGGACCCCTTCCTTTACCCCCTTTGCGCCCGCGCCCTTCGCGCGTGCGAGCAGGCCCAAAACCAGGAGCGGCTTGACCTCGTCGTGGCTGCGTACGTGCTCAAGGTGCTTGCGCACGGCGGCTGGCGGCCCGAGCTTGCCGCCTGCGTGCTCTGCGGAGACCTCGAGACATCCCATCTCTCCGTCTCTGCGGGAGGGGCGCTCTGCGCGAGCTGCGCAAAGGACATCCCCGACGCGCAGGAGGTTGGCGGCGCGCTGATTGCGTGGATCAAGGCGTTGATAGGGATGACCTTTGATGCGATCCTGGAGTCCGACGTCGATCTGATGACCTCCTCGGAGCTCATGGGCTTTGCCCATCGGTGGGCGGCCACGCACCTGGACGCGCGGCTCCGCTCGTTCGAGTTCTGCCTGAGCTTGTAGGATGCGCCTTGACAACGGCTTGACGTGGGTTTCCGTATACAAGATTTGTGATGTATCGGTCTGGTTGCCACAACCCATGGTGCCCATACCATTTTGCGCCAACTTGCGTATACTCTAGAGGTTCTCTGTCTTTCTTTGGGGCCGTCGTGGTCTCTTGCTGTCGTCTGGAGGGCTTTATGTCCATTCGCACACGAGCGCTTGCGTCGTTTTTGTCTGTCGCGCTTGTCTGGACGCTTACGCCGATCGGTGCCATTGCCGGTGAGACGGATGATGCGACCGTCCCAAACGAGGAAGCCATCGTCTCTTCTGAGGGTGGCTCTTTGGACGGGCAGCTTGGCGAAGCTGTAGGCGAGGGTGAGGTCACGGAAGGTGACCCCTCGCAGGCAGACAGCGAAGGCGATCCAGCCGAAGGACAGGTGAGCGATGAGGCGGACCCCCAGGTGCAGGACCCTTCCATAGAGACTCCCTCAGCTGATGACACCCCGGATGAGGCTGTGCCTGCAACCGATGAGGAGCAGCCCGGCCTGACGGTCGAAGGGGATGACAAGGCAGACGCCGAGACCCCTGAAGATTCAACGGATGAGGCAAAGCCCGAGGAAGAGGAGGAGAAGGAAGCTCCCAAGGCCGTGCCCACCCTGAAGGTTACTGCCCATGTCCAGGACATTGGCTGGCAGAAGGCCGTGGGTAGCGGCCAGATGGCAGGCACTTCCGGCAGGTCCAAGCGCGTCGAGGCCCTCAAGCTCTCCCTTGAGGGCAAAGACATCCCCTCGGGCTCCATCGAGTATCGCGCCCATGTGCAAAACATCGGTTGGCAGAGCTGGGTAAAGGACGGAGCGATTGCGGGAACCTCGGGGCGGGGTCTCCGTATCGAGGCGCTCAAGATTCGTCTCACTGGCGAAGTCGCCGACCTCTACGACATCTACTATCAGATCCACGTCCAGAATGTCGGCTGGATGGGCATTGCCAAGAACGGCGAGGCGACGGGAACGTCCGGTCGTTCGCTGCGCGTCGAGGCCCTGCGCGTCTGGCTTGTGCCCAAGGAGGGCGGCAAGGCTCCCAGCTCCAGTGCCAACACGAAGAGCGTGTTCTTGGGCAACCTCGGTCTCGAGACGTCTGCCCACGTGCAAAACATTGGGTGGATGGCTGCCGTGGGCAGCGGCAAGACCGCGGGAACGACGGGCCGCTCGCTGCGCGTCGAGGCATTCAAGCTCAACATCACGGGACTTGAGGTGTCTGGAGGCATCACCTATCAGGCCCACGTTCAAAACGTCGGCTGGCAGGGATGGAAGAGCAACGGGCAAGTGGCGGGAACCTCGGGCAGGTCGCTTCGCGTCGAGGCGTTCAGGGCCAAGCTCACGGGTGACATGGCCAACAAATACGACCTGTATTACCGTGTTCATGTGAGCAACATCGGCTGGCTCGCGTGGGCAAAGAACGGCGATACCGCTGGTACGGTTGGCATGTCGGAGCGCGTTGAGGCGCTTCAGGTGGTTCTTGCCGACAAGGGGTCGACTCCCTCGCTTGCCAAGGACGCCGCCGTTTCGGCGGCAAGCCTTTCGATGGCCAACATCAATTACGCCTCTTGGGTGCAGAACACCTCCGCGTGGCAGAAGACCGTTTCCAATGGCTCCACCTCGGGCACGACGGGAAGGGCGCTCTGGATCGAGGGCATGAAGGCGACCCTTTCGGGGCTTCCCGCCGGCATCTCTGGTGGCGTGCAGTATCGCGCCTGCCTGCAAGGTGGCTCATGGACCTCTTGGGGCTCCAATGGTTCCGATGTCCATGCCTCGGGCAAGCGCGTCGAGGCCATCCAGTTCAAACTGACGGGCGATGCCGCCAAGGTGTACGACGTCTGGTACCGCGCCCACGTCCAGGGCGTTGGCTGGGCAGGATGGACCAAGAACGGCTCGTCTGCCGGATCCACCGGACTCAGCAGGCGCGTCGAGGCCATCCAGGTGCGCCTCGTCGCCAAGGGTGGCTCCGCCCCCGGAGAGACGTATCGTCCGCTCGTCACCAAGGACAATCTCGTTGACGCCATGACAAGGAAGGCCCAGGGGTACTCAAGCCCCACGAGCTACCTCATCATGATTGACTGCAGGAGCAACTGGTTTGGTGTCTATCGTGGATCTCGAGGGAACTGGAACCGCGTGAAGTATGTGCGGTGCTCGAGCGGCGCGGGTAACAACACGGTTCTGGGCACCTTCAGCGTCGGCGCGAAGGGCTACTCCTCGACGGCTGATGGCCACACGCTCTACTACTACACCGACTTCTATGCGGGTGCCTGGGCAATCCACTCCGTCCTGTATTACCCCTACAGCAACAGGGTCCTCGACGGCAGGCTTGGCTACCACATCTCTGGTGGCTGCATCCGTCTTGACATAAAGGAAGCCAAGTGGGTCTACAGCAACGTCCCGTATGGCTCGACGGTCGTGACCTATAAGTAGTATCACCTCTCGGCGTCCTCGCAACGCACTCGGAAGGGTTGATGTCATGGGTATCAACAAGCGTGCTTTATCCGCCATCCTAAGTGTCGCACTCGTTTGGTCTCTCACGCCGGCCGCTGCCTTTGCTGTCGAAGGCGAGCCCGCAGTCGAGACGCCAGATGTCGTTGTGAGCGACGCGACGCCCGAAGCTGACGTGGATGATGCGACGAGCGAAGACGTCGAAGAGACGCCTGCCCTCCCTTCTGAAGACGCGATTCCCGCTGAAGAGGTGACTGGTGAAGAGGTCCCCGAAGCCGTCGTCGACGACACGACGGACGTCAACCCGGAAGCCGTGGCAGAAGAGACGGCTGACGGGCAGGCTGACGAGCTTGATGTCGACGCCGAGAGTTCCGAGCCCACTGATGCCGAGGAGATGAAGGCGGAGTCCGAGGAGGAGAAGCCCCAGTCCGCCAAGCCCGGTCTCAACATCGAGGCGCATGTGCAGAACATCGGCTGGATGAAGTCGGTGGGCGAGGGCCAGCTGGTGGGCACATCCGGGCAGTCAAAGCGCGTCGAGGCCTTCAAGATGTCTCTGACGGGCGATGACATCCCCTCGGGTTCCATCGAGTATCAGACCCATGTCCAGAATGTGGGCTGGCAGGGATGGGTCAAGGACGGCGCCCTGGCTGGCACAACCGGCAGGTCCCTGCGGGTGGAGGCCATCAAGATCCGCCTGACGGGCGAGCTTGCCGATACCTACGACATCTACTATCAGGGACATGTGCAGAACCTCGGCTGGATGTCCTTGGCAAAGAACGGTGAGGCAACGGGCTCCTCGGGACATTCCTACCGCATCGAGGCCGTGCGCGTCTGGCTCGTACCAAAGGGCGAGAAGGCCCCTTCGACGCAGGTCGACACCTCAAAGGTGTTCTACGGCATTCTGGGATTGACCTATCAGGCGCATGTCCAGGACATCGGGTGGCAGGCCTCTGTCGGCAGCAATGGCCTTGCGGGCACGACGGGCAGGTCAAAGCGCATCGAGGCGCTGAAGATCGACGTCACGGGACTGGATATTCCCGGAGACATCACCTACCGAGCCCATGTCCAAAATGTAGGCTGGCAAGGCTGGGTCAAGAACGGGGCCCTTGCGGGCACCACGGGTCGCTCTCTTCGCGTCGAGGCCCTTGAGGTCAAGCTGACCGGAGAGCTTGCCAACGAATACGATCTCTACTATTGCGTCCACGTAAGCAACATCGGTTGGCTCGGCTGGGCTAAGAATGGGGAGACGGCTGGCTCTACGGGAATGTCTCACCGCATCGAGGCCATCAAGGTAGCGATGGTCCCCAAGGGTTCTGGTGCTCCTGGTGGCGTTACGGCTGCCTATGCCAAGCCCTTTATCTCCGCAGCCTCGATCTCCTATACTGCCAAGGTCCAGAATGCCTCCTCGTGGCAGGCTGGCGTCAAGAACGGCGGTACGGCAGGAACGACCGGCAAGAGCCTCTGGGTCGAGGGGATGCGAGCAAGCATTTCGGGCGAGGATGGCTCTGTCTCCTACCGTGCCTGCTCTCCTGGAGGCTCCTGGACAGGATGGTCTAAGGATGGTGCAGACCTGCTCACCTCGGGGAAGCGCTTCGAGGCCATTCAGGTCAAGCTGTCTGGAACGGTCGCCACGACCTACGACGTCTGGTACAGGGCGCATATCCAGAATGTGGGATGGACGGGATGGACCAAGAATGGCTCCTCCGCCGGCTCGACGGGCCTGAGCTTCCGTATCGAGGCCTATCAGATGCGCCTCGTTCCCAAGGGCGGCTCGGCTCCTGGCGAGACCTATCGTCCCTTGGTGAACAAGGACAACCTCTATGACGCCATGACCAAGAAGGCGCAAGGGTATTCCAGCTCGACGGGCTATCTCATCATGATCGACACCGACAAATGTTACGTCGGTGTCTACCAGGGCTACCGTGGTCACTGGAACCGCATCCAGTATTGGCGCTGCTCCTGCGGCGGGCCCAGCACTCCGACCGTTCTGGGCGTGTTCTCCGTGTTCCAGAAGCCCCTCTGGTTTGGACATGCGGGTGAGTATCGTGTCTGGTATGCGACGGGATTCTATTCCGAGTACTACATCCACTCCGTGCTCTATACCGATGATGACTACCAGAACAGGTTTGTGGACGCGCGCCTTGGCAAGCACATCTCGCAGGGATGCATCCGCATGGACATCAAGAACGCCAAGTGGATCTATGACAAGATTCCCTACGGCACGACTGTTGTCACCTACTAGCGTTTTCTGATCTTACCTTGGAAGTGGTCCTTTTGTCGCTGTTTAAGAAGTCTCTTTCGTATCTCGTCGTTCTCTCGCTGGTGGGATCCCTCGTTCCGAGCACCGCCCTTGCGGAGGCTGTAGAAGGGCAGTCGGAAGACATGCAACAGGCTGTGCCTGTCGAGCTCCCCGTTGGGGAGGATGCTTCCTTAGATGAGGATGAGATCTCCTCGGATGACCAGGCGTCTGGTGAGGAGCCCGCTCTGCCCGATGGCGAGACCGTTCCTGACCAGGAGGGGGTAACACCTGCGCCGGAAGACGAAGGCGATGAGGGCCGTGCCACGCTCCCCGTGGAGGAGGGTGAGCCTGTCGCTGAGTCCCAAGCCACGGAAGGGGATGCGGCCTCGGACGAGGAGCCTTTGGGCGAGGACACAGAAGACGTGTCCGACAAAGAGGAGCAGGATGCAGAAGAGGGCAAGGAGCAGCTCGAGGCCGAGGCCGAGAAGAAGGGCACGCCCACCCTTTCCGCCGTCGCCCATGTGCAAAACATTGGCTGGCAGCAGCCTAAGGGCTTTGGTGACCTTATCGGCACGTCGGGAAGGTCTCTTCGCGTAGAGGCGCTGCAGCTTTCCCTCAAGGGTGACGACATTCCCTCCGGGTCCCTTGAGTATCAGACCCATGTGCAGAACATCGGCTGGCAGGGCTGGGTACGTGACGGCCAGACCGCGGGGACTTCCGGCAGGTCTCTTCGCATCGAGGCCCTCAGGATCAGGCTTACCGGAGACCTTGCCAAAGAGTATGACGTCTACTACCAGGTACATGCCCAGAACGTCGGATGGATGGGTCTGGCCAAAAATGGTGAAGCGAGCGGTACCTCGGGTCGGTCCTATCGACTTGAGGGCGTGCGCATCTGGCTCGTCAAAAAGGGGAGTGCGGCTCCCAAGGCCACCTTTAACAACGCTAAGTCTTTCCTTGGCGTGATTGGTCTTCAGGCACAGGCCCACGTGCAAAACGTCGGCTGGATGACCCCTGTCGGCAGCGGATCTATCGTTGGCACGACGGGAAGGTCGCTCAGGCTCGAGGCCCTCAACATGTCTGTCTCGGGACTGGATGTGAGCGGGGGAATAACGTACCGCTCGCACGTTCAAAACGTTGGCTGGCAGGGTTGGGTCAGCAACGGCGCGACCTCCGGCACGGTCGGACGGGGCCTGAGGGTCGAGGCCATCGAGGCAAAGCTCACAGGAGAGCTTGCCAGCGAATATGACCTGTACTACCGTGCCCATGTGAGCAACGTGGGGTGGTTGGCATGGGCCAAAAACGGCGCCTCAGCGGGTTCATCCGGCCTTTCCCTGCGCGTCGAGGCGCTGCAGGTCCAGCTCGTCCCGAAGGGCGGCGCCGCACCGTCTTCATCTGACGCAGCCTATGGCTCTCCCTTTATCGAGAAGGCCAGCGTTACCTATGCCGCGTGGGTGCAGGGCTCTGGTTGGCAGTCGAGCGTCTCCAACGGGGGAACTGCCGGCACCACGGGAAAGTCCCGCCGCGTCGAGTCATTGAAGCTGAACGTGAGCGGATCGGGCAACGGCATCACCTACCGTGCCCATATCCAGAACGTCGGATGGGACAAGTGGGTCTCTAATGGCTCCCCCATGGGCAGCGGTGGGTCTGGACGGCGCATCGAGGCCATCCAGGTCAAGCTGACGGGAATCGCCGCAAACCTCTATAACGTGTACTATCGCACCCATGTGAGTGGCTACGGGTGGCTTGGGTGGACATCCAACGGCGCCTCGAGCGGTAGCGTCGGCATGAGCAAGGCGGTCGAGGCCGTTCAGGTGATGTTGGTTCCCAAGAGCGGTGGCGCACCCGGAAGCACGAGCACGCCCTTCATCGACGTCGATGCCGTCGGCAAGAGGGTCGTGTCGGTCGCACGCTCCCAGCTCGGTGCCGCCTATACGGAGGCAAACGACTACTATGCCGAAGGCGGTCCCTTCAACTGCTCGGGCTTCACGTACTTCTGCTACCTCAAGGCTGGCTACGTCATCCCTCGCAAGCAGGGCTACTATTCCTACTATTGGAACGAGAACAACAAGGAATACAGCCAGATGTGGTGGGTCGAGAAGCGTGGCAACTGGACCACGGACGTGTCGAGGCTCAAGCCGGGCGACCTGGTCTTCTTCTCACCCATCAACGACAAGTACCACACGGGACACGTCGGTGTGTACATCGGCGGAGGCCAGATGATCGACGCGTTCCCAGGTTATGGCGTCTCGGTCAGAGGGGTGCTGCAGTCCGGATTTGTTGGTGGCGGAAACCCGCTGTTCTGATGGTCCCGTCCTTATCCTAGAGCTTGAGGTTGCTTATGAGGAACGTCCTGCGTGTCGTCTTGTCTTGCTCCCTTTCCGCATTGTTGGTGACGAGTCCGCTCTGCGCCATCGCAGAGGAGTTGGCTCCTAGCCTTGAGGGTGTAGAAGCGCCTCAGGCCAGCGTCTCGGAAGAGGAGCCGCCGTCTTCCGAGGAATCACTGTCCGTGTCGGAGGGACAGGAAGAGCCGTCTGACGTTCCCGAAAACACGCAAGCAGAGGATTTCGAGACTGACCAAACAGGCGAAGACGTCGAGCAGGAAGTGTCTGAAGACCTCGCGGATGAGGGAGATCTCTCAGAGTCCGTTGACGATCCTGTCGCCGTCGTCGAGGAGGACGCTGCCGCAGACGAGGCCGCAACGCCAGAAGCGCCAGACTCCCTGGAGGCCATGGCGGAGACGAACGGAAAGGTTTCCGTACGCTATTCCGCTCACGTCCAAAACATCGGATGGCAAAAAGAGGTAAAGGACGGCGCTCTTGCCGGCACCTCGGGGCGCTCCCTTCGCATGGAGGCGCTCAAGGTCTCCGTCGCGCTTCCATCCGGGGTTGCGGGCGGTGTTGAGTATCGCTCTCAGGTCCAAAACGATGGTTGGCTCAAGTGGGTGAGGGACGGGGCCTTGTGCGGCACCTCGGGACGCTCCCTTCGCGTCGAGGCCTTCCAGATGAGGCTCTATGGGGACGCTGCTTTGCAGTTTGACATTTATTACCGCGTGCATGTCCAGAACATCGGCTGGATGGGCTGGGCCAAGAACGGAGAGCTGTCTGGGACGACGGGAAAGTCCTTGCGTATGGAGGCGGTCCAGGTCGTCGTCGTGCCTAAGGGGTCGGGCTCGCCGAACTTGAGTGGTTCCAACGTTTCCGAGGCGTTCCGCGACGGTGCTGCCTTGAGTGTCCAGTCCCATGTCCAAAACGTTGGTTGGCAGGCTTCGGTGGGTTCGGGCTCGATCTCCGGAACCACGGGAAGGTCGCTTCGTGTCGAGGCCTTCCGGGTCAATCTGGGAGGCGCAAAGGCGCCAGGAGGCATACGGTACTGCTCTCACGTCCAAAATGTTGGTTGGCAAGGCTGGGTGAGCGGCGGTTCGATTTCGGGCACGACGGGGAGGTCCCTGCGCGTCGAGGCCATTCGCGCCGAGCTGACGGGCGAGCTTGCCGAGTATTACGACCTTTATTACCGCGTTCACGTGCAGGACATCGGCTGGCTTGCCTGGGCCAAGAATGGTGAGGCTGCGGGAACCGCGGGGAGGTCGGCACGCATTGAGGCGTTTCAGTTCAAGCTCGTGTCCAAGGGAAGTGCCGCTCCGTCTAATTCGGGTGCCGCTACGGAAATGCGCTTCCTGGTGGGAGTCTCGTATGGCTTCGAAGGCCTGAAGACCTACGTCCTTTCAGCCTCCTCGTATGAGGGCGCGGGAGATGCGAGCGCCCTGTCATTCCGCTTTGCCTGGAAGCGGCAAGGGGAGAGCGCCGAGCATGTGCTGAGCGACTGGTCAGATGTCAGGACGGCAAAGTTGACCGTGGATGACATTGGCGCAAAGGAAGGTACGTACCTCCTTATCGTGGAACAGAGAGACCTCTCGGGAAAGACGTATTCAACCACAAAGAAGGTCTCTTACAAGCCAAGTGTTGGAACCTTCCAGGACCTGCTGGACGCAGCCGCAAAGGACATTGGTTACTACGAGGGCAATGACCCTCAGACTGGCACCAAGTTCGGTCGTTGGTATGAGGCCAAGGTCGACAAGAACAAGAGAAACTATGACTTTGGCGAGGACGGCGTTGCCTATTGCGTCATGGCTGTCAGCTATTGGATGGACCTCGCCAAGGTGTATGGCCCGGGGCTTCCGCGCGCTGGCTGCGAAGGCGTGTACTTTGCCGCGCTTGCTGATGGTCGCACGGTGAGCCCCACGAATCTGCAGCCCGGCATGCTCGTGCTCTTTGACTGGGACGGCGACAAGCTTCCCGACCACATTGGCATTGTCGAGAAGCGCATCAATGCCACGACCTATCAGACCATCGAGGGCAATACGTCTCGCGGCATTGCCGGCTCGCAGGACAACGGTGGTTGGGTTGCAAGGCGAACGAGGACGGTTGCGGGAGGCATCCTCTGCGGCGTGGTGCCGTACTACACCTGATGCCCGTTCGTCCCATAACGTGGATCAAGCATTTTCAAACTTAACATCCTTGTTTGCCCAGGGGTCGAGTTCCAGCAGGAATTCGACCCTTTTTACTTCAAGAGTTAAGGCGTGTTTTCACTTTTAGCAAGGCACGGTGCAAAAGGCTAAAAACTGCTATCCTAAGGTGTCTTTAAGCTGCCTTTATGTTTCATTTGGAGTCTTATGAGCTAAGACGATTGCGTTGTTATGTGCTCATTGTGCCTGACGAGGGGATGCGCCCCTCGTCAGGCACACTTGTGTTAGACTACTCTGTCGTTACGTACCCCGTACTTGGAGGCTCGCCACTGCCGACGGCTTTCCCAGTTCGGGGCGAATCTATGTCGAAAGGTGGTTTACCATGGCAGTTTCAAAGGAGCGCAAGGCCGAGCTCATCGCCCAGTATGGCAAGGACGAGCACGACTCCGGTTCCGCAGCCGTTCAGGTCGCCCTCCTCACCGAGCGGATCCGTGGCCTGACCGAGCACATGAAGTCCCACAAGAAGGACTTCCACACCCGTCGCGGCCTGCTGATGCTCGTCGGCAAGCGCCGTCGTCTCCTCTCCTACATCAAGAAGGGCGACGTCGAGGCCTACCGTGAGCTGATCAAGAGCCTGGGCATCCGCGACAACATCCAGTAGTTCAGCTTGTAAGTGGGGAGGGGCGCCTGCGGGCGCCCTTTCTCTTGTTGCCGGATAGCGGATCTGTCTGGCGTGAGGCCCGCCTGCAAAGGGGCAGACGGAGATGAGAGGAAAAGTAATGGCAAAGGTTTCACACGAGTTCGACCTCTATGGGAAGCACTACGTTCTCGAAGCGGGCGAGCTCGCAAAGCAGGCCACCGGTGCCTGCCTGGTCAAGTGCGGGGACTCCACGGTGCTGCTCACCGTCGTCGTCTCCAAGGAGCGTAGGGACTACGACTTCTTCCCCCTGACCGTCGACTACAACGAGAAGATGTACGCCGTGGGCCGCATCCCTGGCGGCTACCTCAAGCGCGAGTCGCGTCCGTCCGAGAAGGCGACGCTCACCGCACGCATGATCGACCGCCCGCTGCGTCCGTCGTTCCCCGACGGCTTCCGCAACGAGGTCCAGGTCGTTGCCACCTCGCTCGTGGCCGATCAGGTCAACTCGGTCGACACCATCTGCATCATGGGCGCCTCCGCCGCGCTCACCGTCGGCGGCGTGCCCTTCGAGGGGCCGCTTGCCTGCGTGCGCATCGGGCGCGACCGCGACACGGGCGAGTTCATCGTCAACCCCACCTATGAGGAGCGTGACAACTCCGACCTCGACCTCGAGCTCGCTGGCTCCGCCACCTTCATCTCGATGCTCGAGGCAGGCGCCGAGGAGATCTCCGAGGAAGACATGCTCTCCGCCATGGCGTTTGGCCAGGAGGCCATCGCGGCCTTCTGTGACGAGCAGAAGAAGTTCTTCGACAAGTGGGTTGAGGTCAACGGGCCCATCGTCCAGCGTGAGTACGTCCTCGACGAGCCCATCCCCGAGGTCCACGAGCGCGTCTACGCCCACTATGACGAGATGAGCGCGGCCCTCAAGGACCCCGACAAGCTCAGCCGCATCTCCAACGTCGAGAAGCTCTTCGAGCAGATTCGTGGCGAGTTCACGGAGGAGGAGCAGATCACCTATAGCCGCGCCCTTGCCGTCGAGCTGAAGAGCCTCGAGAAGCACGCCATGCGCATGATGGTCGTCGAGACCGGCGAGCGCGTGGACGGCCGCGTGGCCGACGAGGTGCGTCCGCTCTTCATCAAGCCCGACTACCTGCCGCTCGTGCACGGTTCCGGCCTCTTCCAGCGCGGCCAGACCCAGGTGCTGTCCGTGGCCACGCTCGGCATGCTCAACGAGTGGCAGCGCCTTGACACCATCGAGCCCGTCGATGGCAAGCGCTACATCCACCACTACAACTTCCCGCCGTTCTGCACCGGTGAGACCGGCCGCATTGGCAGCCCCAAGCGTCGCGAGCTTGGCCACGGCGCCCTTGCCGAGCGCGCCCTGCTGCCCGTGATCCCCTCCGAGGAGGAGTTCCCCTACACCATCCGCGTGGTCTCCGAGGTCATGGAGTCCAACGGCTCTTCGTCGATGGCTTCCACCTGTGGCTCCACGCTCGCCCTCATGGACGCGGGCGTGCCCATCAAGAGGCCCGTCTCCGGCGTTGCCATGGGCCTCATCCAGGAGGCCGGCAAGACCGTCGTCCTGACCGACATCCAGGGCCTCGAGGACTTCCTCGGTGACATGGACTTCAAGGTGTGTGGCACCACCAAGGGCATCACGGCCATGCAGATGGACAACAAGGCCACGGGCCTCACGCCCGAGATCCTGCGCAACGCGCTCATGCAGGCGCACGAGGGCCGCATGTTCATCCTCGACGCCATGCTCGAGCAGATCCCCGCACCGCGCGAGGAGACCAAGGACACCGCGCCGCAGATCATCACCATCACCATCCCCACCGACAAGATCCGCGACGTCATCGGCTCCGGCGGCAAGGTCATTCGCGGCATCCAGGACGACACCGGCGCCACGGTCGACATCCAGGAGGACGGCACGATCTTCATTGCCGGCACCAACGGCGCGGGCGAGGCTGCTGCCGAGCGCATCAAGGCTATCGTCAAGGTTCCCGAGGTGGGCGAGGAGTACACGGGCCGCGTCGTGGGCATCCAGGCCTTTGGCGCCTTCGTGGAGCTGCTGCCCGGCAAGGACGGCCTGCTGCATATCTCCCGTGTCGCGCAGGGCCGCGTCGACAAGGTCGAGGACGTGCTCAACATCGGTGACGAGGTCCGCGTCAAGGTCCTTGAGGTCGACGAGAAGGGCAAGATCAGCCTTGACCGTCTCGACAAGCCCGAGGCTCCTGCAGGCTCTTCCCAGCGCAAGCCCGCCCATGAGGGCGAGCGTCGCACGCGTCGTCCTGGCGACAACGGCAACACCAAGCGTCAGCCGCGCCGTCATCACGAGGGATAAGCCTCATCGCCCTTGGCAGGTCTCTGCCAGGTAAAGAGCAGGTCAGTAAGGTCCTTGCGGGCTCGACTCGCAGGGACCTTATCCCCATGCGTTTGTCCTCTTGCGCTACAATAGGCAGGATTCGACCTAAAACGCAGCATTTCGAAGGGATTCCTTTTCGCATGGCAAGAAAGCAGACTCCGCTCAGGATCATCCCCCTGGGCGGTCTTGATGGCATCGGCAAGAACATGACGGCATTTGAGTACGAGAACGACATGGTTCTCGTTGACGCCGGCCTCATGTTCCCCGACGACCAGCAACCCGGCATCGACCTGGTGCTGCCGGACTATACCTACGTGCTGGAGAACGAGGAGAAGCTCCGCGGCATCATCATCACGCACGGGCACGAGGACCACACGGGCTCCCTCCCGTACCTCCTGATGGACCTCACCCGCAAGGTGCCCATCTATTCGAGCAAGCTCACCCTTGGCCTCATTGAGGGAAAGCTTGCCGAGCATCACATCAACGCTCCCAAGTTTCGTGAGGTCAAGGACGGAACGCACATCAATCTCGGTGCCTTCTCCATCGACTTCTTTTCGATGACGCACTCGATCCCCGCGGCGCTGGGCGTCTATATGCGCACTCCGGCGGGGTCCGTGCTGCATACGGGAGACTTCAAGCTCGACCAGACTCCCATCGACGGCGTGACGCCCAACTATCAGGCCATCTCACGCTTCGCGACCCTGGGAATCGACCTTCTGCTATCGGACTCGACCAATGCGGCAAACCCCGGGTTCACGCCTTCCGAGGCGGCGGTGGGGCCACAGCTTCGCCATATCATCAAGAACGCCTCGGGGCGCGTCTTCGTGGCGTTGTTCGCAAGCCACATCCACCGGCTCCAGCAGGTGTGCGACGCGAGCGTGGCCGTGGGGCGCAAGGTCGTCGTGACGGGCCGCTCCATGGTCTCGAACACCAAGATCGCGCGCCAACTGGGCTATCTGCGGATAGACGAGTCCGACATCATCGACGCCTTCGAGGTTGACGACATCCCCGACGAGAAGATCGTCGTCCTGTGCACGGGCAGCCAGGGAGAGCCGCTCTCCGCACTCGCGCGCATGGCAAACGGCGAGCACAAGTCGCTTTCGATCACGGCCAATGACACCGTCATCATCTCCGCCACGCCCGTTCCGGGCAACGAGAAGAGCGTCGCGGGCATCGTCAACGCGTTGTCAAAGATCGGCTGCACCATCTTTGACAAGTCAAACTCGCTCGTGCACGTCTCGGGTCACGGAAGCCAGGAGGAGCTGAAGCTCATGCTCGCCATGACCAAGCCGACCTACTTCATGCCGGTTCATGGCGAGGCGATGCACCTCCGCGCACATGCGGAGCTGGCAAAGCAGATGGGCATTCCCAAGGAGAACATCTTCATCGCGGACAACGGCGACTGCCTGCATATGGTCGGTGGCAAGGTCACGTGGGGCACGCCCGTCGAGTCTGGCGTGGTCTACGTCGACGGCCTCTCCGTCACCGATGCCGACCCGATAGTCTTCCGCGACCGTCAACGGCTTGCCAGCGGCGGCATGGTCACCTGCGTCGTGACCCTCACGGGGCGCCGCAAGCGCGTGGGAGACGTCGTCATCTCGTGCAAGGGCGTCTCCTTCTCTGACGACGAGGTACTTTTGCAGGACGCCCAGGCACAGGTCGTCGAGCAGGTCGGCAAGGCTGCCGCACTCGAGGGCGCGAGTCCCGAGTCGCTCCAGAAGACGACGAGAAACAGCCTCTCCAACTTCCTGTGGAACAAGACGCACACCCGTCCCATGATCATTCCCGTCGTCATGGAGGTCTAGATGGCATCCAGGAGCAGGGGAGGCGCCTCGGGCGCTAACAAAAAGGGGAGGTCTGCGGCAAGACAGCGCTCTGCCCAGCGGCAGCCCGAGCCCGCCTTTCCTTCGATCCGCGGTAGCGTGGGCGGAGACATACTGGGGCTCTTTTTGGCCGTCGTCTCCATCGCCATGATCATCTCGCTCGCCGCCCCGAGCAGCGCTCCTGTCACGCAGGCAACGGGAAACTTCTTGACCCTGTGCTTTGGTGCAGGCGCCTTCCTCTTTCCCGTGGCCCTGTTCGTCTTTGCCATGACCTTCTTCCTCGACGACGAGGACTCCATCTCGGGCAGGGTGGCCCTGGGACTCACGCTCATCATCGTGTCCGTGCTCAGCCTCATCTCCCTGAACGCCCCAGGTGCGGAGTCGACCCCCGACCTTGTCATCTCGCCTGCCTCCGTGGGAAGGCTGGGCGGCTATGTCGGGGGTGGCGTCGCGTGGACCTTGCTCATGTCCGTGGGGCGCTGGGTCGGCGTCGCCATCTTGGTGGGAACCATCATCGCAGGCATCGTCGTGTGCGGCTTTTCCATTTCGGGGGCTGTGTCAAAGATGCGTGGCCGCGCCACCATTGCCGCGGAGAACTACCGAGAGGTGCGAGAGGAGCGCAGGGAGATTCGTGCCCAGCGCGCCTCCGAACGCAAGGCGCAGCGCCGCGCGGAGCGTGAGGCCTCCCTTGTCGCCCTGCAGCAGCGTCCCGCCCCCACCCCCGTCACCGACACCCAGCGCGTTGAGCCAAAGACGACGTTTCTTGGCGCGCGCAAGACTTCCGTACTGACGCGCAGCCATGAGGACGACCTCGTGGCCGAGGTCGACGCGGCGTCGCAGAGGCTCGTGAGGAGGCGCCACCCCAACCTCGACGTCGAGACGTCTCTCCCTGCGGGAGACGTCCTTGCCCGCCAAGACGCGCTCTTCGGTGCCTACGAGGAGGACGACCTCCCATGGGCCCCGCCTTCCCTTGCCTCGTTTGAAGACGAGCTCGTCGTTCCCGACTTCTTGAAGAAGGGCAAGAAGAGCCGCGTGGAGACGCGCCCCGACGATGGGGACGCATCCGCGCCATCGGCTGCGCCCCAAACGCCCAAGACAAGGAGCGCAAAGGGCTCCGCCTCACAAAAGAAGAAGCCGCAACCCGCTCCCAAGGCGACGAAGCGGCCCGGCGAGCGGGACCAGGACGGCAGCTATGAGCTTCCGCCGTTCTCGATGCTTTCCTCCAACCCCAACAGCGCCTCGAGTGCGAGCTCCCAAGACGAGCTCGACGAGACCATGGCTCGCCTGCAGTCCACCCTTGCCGAGTTCGGACTGACGAGCCGCGTCGTCGACTACACGTCCGGCCCGCTCGTGACCACGTTCCAAGTCGAGATGGGGGAGGGCGAGCGCGTCAACAAGATCACCAATCTCCAAGACGACATTGCCCTGTCGCTTGCCGCCAAGTCCGTCCGCATCTTCGCTCCCATCCCGGGAACGAGCCGCGTGGGCATCGAAATCCCCAACAAGGCGCGTCAGAACGTGCATCTGGGCGATGTGCTTCCCTATGCGAGCGGAGGGCCCCTCGAGTTTGCCATCGGCCGTGATGCCGAGGGCCGCGCGGTCACGGCAGACCTCGCCGCGATGCCGCACCTCCTCGTGGCCGGAGCCACGGGTTCGGGCAAGTCGGTCATGATCAACTCGCTCATCATGTCCCTGCTCATGAGGGACACACCAAAGCAGGTTCGCCTCATTCTCGTCGACCCCAAACGAGTCGAGTTCTCAGGCTACAACGGCTTGCCCCACCTCTACGTTCCCGTCGTCACCGAGCCACGGCAGGCGGCGAGCGCGCTGCAATGGGCCGTCTCCGAGATGGAGCGGCGCCTCAAGGTGTTCGAGCGTGCCGGGGCACGCAACATCAACGTCTATAACGAGATGTGCACCAAGGGCAAGCTTGCCGAGATGGACAACCCGCCCGAGCCCATGCCTTTCATGGTCATCATCATCGACGAGCTCGCCGACCTCATGATGGTGGCGGGCAAGGACGTCGAGGCCTCGATCGTGCGCATCGCGCAGCTCGCGCGTGCCGCCGGCATCCACCTCGTGCTTGCGACCCAGCGACCTTCCGCAAACGTCGTGACGGGCCTCATCAAGTCAAACATCGAGACGCGCATCGCGCTTTCCGTGGCGTCCGGTACTGACTCGCGCGTCATCCTCGACCAGGTCGGCGCCCAAAGGCTCCTGGGCAACGGCGACATGCTCTTCAAGGAGCGTGGCGGACTGCCTCGTCGCGTTCTTGGGTGCTACGTCTCTGACCCCGAAATCGAGTCGGTCGTCGACTTCATCCGCGAGCAGGCTGAGCCTGACTATCACGAGGAGATCCTCTCGGCGGTCGTGCCGGGGCAGCCAGGCGGAGGCTCGTCGGGAGACGCCGCCGACGAAGACGACCCCCTTGTGTGGGAGGCGGCTCAGATAGTCGTGGAATCTCAGCTAGGTTCTACCTCTGGCCTGCAGAGAAGGCTCAAGGTGGGATACGCTAGAGCGGGTAGAATTATGGACATGCTCGAGGCAAAGGGCGTCGTCGGACCCCCCGACGGCTCCAAGCCCCGTGAGGTCCTGCTCGATTCGGAAGGTCTCGAGGAGCTCCGTCTCCTTGACGAACAATACAGGGAGGTGTAGCCCGTGCCACGTCCACGCTTCAGCGAGATGCTTGTCACCAGGAGACGACAGCTGGGCCTCTCGATCTCCCAAGCCTCTCAGGTTCTGCGCCTTAAGGAACAGGTGCTGATCGCCTTTGAGGAGGGTGACTTCGACCATATTCCCAAAAGCGGATACGCCCAAGGCATGCTCTCTTCCTACGCACGCTACCTTGGCCTCAACCCTCGACAGGTCGTCAACCAGTTCTCGGCCGACCTGAGCGACTACGTCAAGTCCGGGGCCCCGCGTGATGGCGAGGACGACGTCTCTGGGTATGGGACCAGCCCCTACGTGGCCTCGAGGGGGCTTCTCCCCACCTCGGGCGGGCCTGCGGGGGACCTCGGTGCCTTTGCCACCACCTCGCAGCCGCATTCGAGGCAGCAATCCGCACCCCTCGTCAACCAGAGGCGCTATGTGGGCACGCTCCATGACGAGCCCACCCGCTCCTATGGCTACGACGTGGAAGAGGAATACTACGCTGGCGCCGAGCAGCGTCCCTACACGACGCGGCAGCCGTACTCCACGCAGCGCACGCGTGCCGCCTCGGCGCGGGCGAGGGCAAGGAGGACCTCGGACAGGAGCTCCTATGCCCGCAGTGGGTCGTACCTTCGCGACGAGGTCACCACAAGAAGGGTTACGCCGTCCCAATACACCGACGACCTTCGCTACGATGACGAGACGAGCTCCTATGAGGCTGCCTCCACCAGTTCGGGGCGCAGGATGTCTCGTAACATCGCGAGCACCCGCAGGCCCAACGTCAAGCGCCGCCAATCCGAAGGCAGTCGCGGCCGCAGCCGTGAGGTACCCCACAGGCGTGGTGGCCTGCTGGGCGCCGTCATAGACTTCTTCTCGGACGGGACGCACGCGCTCGTCGCCCTCATCGGGCTTCTCGCCATCGCGCTCACGCTCGTCATCATCTTCTCGGTGCGGTCGTGCGTCAACAACACCTCGACCGAGGTTGACCGTGGGACGGTCCCCGTGACCAAGAGCGAGCAGACCACCGACACCGAGAAGGAAGACGCCCTCGACAAGGCGGTCGATGCCGCAAACGACGCCCTGAAGGAGGAGAAGAAGGAAGACGAGGCGGGAGCGGCCAGCGCCGAAGGCGCCTCATCCAAGAAGACCGAGACGCCCAAAGAGACCAAGGTGGTCGTCTCTGTCGAATCGGGCATGGTCTCGTGGGTCGAGATCCTGTGCGACGGCGAAAGCAAGATCGCGACTACCGTTACGGGCCCCTGGAGCGAGACGTACGACGTGCATGAGTCCATCACGATCGAGGTTGGCGACACCACCGCGGTGACGGTCACCGAAAACGGGACCCAGCGCCAGTTTGACTCGAAGACCTCCGGAATCGGCACCATCACCATTCAGGGCACGCCCGAGGCCAAGACCACCAGCACTGACGCCAACCAGCAGGGCTCAAGCGACGACAACGCCAACCAGGGCGACAACTCATCCAACGAGACTTCGCAGGACAACGAAAACAACAACAACAACTCGTCGCAGCACGACACGGGCGAGGACGAGTACCTGTACAACTACAACGGCTACGACATCTACTACAGCTCCGAAGAGGATCTCTACTACTTCTTCGACGAGAGTGGCCAACGAATCAATGCGCAGGACGGAACCCCCGCCTGACCGTGATTCACCTGAGGAGGAACCATGGCTAAAGAAGCCAGCTTCGACGTTGTCTCGAGCGTGGACATGCAAGAGGTTGACAACGCCTATCAGCAGACCGCGCGCGAGCTCACGCAGCGCTACGACCTCAAGGGGTCGGGTGCGACCATCGACTTTTCGCGCAAGGATGCCACCTTCACCATCGCGGCACCCTCGGAGTTCGTAGCCAGCCAGGTCATTGACGTCCTTGGCACCAAGCTCGTCCGACGCGGGATTGACCTCAAGGCTGTGCGCTGGTCGGACCCCGTCGCCGCAGCGGGAATGTCGGTTCGTCAGTCTGGTTCCGTCGTCCAGGGCATCGACCAGGACACCGCAAAGAAGATCGCCAAGGACATCCGTGACCTCAAGCTCAAGTGCAAGCCGACGGTCGAAGGCGACAAGCTGCGCGTGAGCTCCGCTTCCCGTGATGTTCTGCAGCAAGTGATAGCCTTTCTGAAGGAACAGGATTACGGCCTGCCCCTCCAGTTTGTGAACTATCGCTAGCGCCCTTCTGGGTCGTATCGCACAAAGAGGGGATGGCGATGGCTCGTATTCTCTTCATCACGCTTGGCTGCGCTAAGAACGAGGTCGACACGGACCGCATGAGGGCACTTCTTCTGGATGCAGGCTTCTCCGAGGCGCACAGCATCGAAGAGGCTGACGCGGCCATCGTCAACACCTGCTCGTTTCTTGCCTCTGCAACCAGCGAGTCCATAGAGACAACTCTGGAGCTGGCTGATGCCGTGGCCGAGGGCGTCCGCTCGCTTCCCATCATCATGTGTGGGTGCGTCCCCTCTCGCTATGGTGACGAGCTCCCTCCCGAGCTTCCCGAGGTGTCGGCCTTCGTCCGTGCCGACGAGGAGGACTCGATAGTCTCCGTCGTGCGCGACCTCCTGCAGCTTGACACAGCCGCGGGCGCGAGGAGTGGCGCCTTGCGCACGGTAGAAGGCGCAAGTGCGTATATCAAGATTTCCGACGGCTGCGATCGCTTCTGCTCGTTCTGCGCCATTCCCTACATCCGCGGTCGCTACTACTCCCGTCCCTTTGAGGACATCGCAAAGGAAGTCCGTCGGTTGGCCGACGGAGGCGTCCGCGAGTTTGTGCTCATTGGCCAGGACACGGGGATATGGGGCAAGGACCTCGAGGAGCCCCGCACGCTTGCCTGGCTCCTCAGGGAGGTGGCCGCCCTCGTGCGCGACGTCGGCGGTTGGGTGCGCGTGCTCTACCTGCAGCCCGAAGGCATGACCGACGAGCTCATCGCCACCATCCGGGACACGCCGGAGGTGCTCCCGTACATCGACATCCCCATCCAGCACTGCTCTGAGCGCATACTGAGGGCCATGAACCGCTCCGGCTCTGCCGAGCAGCTGCGCGAGCTCTTTGCACGGCTGAGGTCAGAGATCCCCGGCATGGTTCTGAGGACGACCGGCATGGCGGGCTTTCCCGGCGAGACGGACCAGGAGGCCGACGAGCTCTTTGACTTCATCTCTGAACAGGAGTTTGACTACACCTCCGTCTTCTCCTTCTCTCCCGAGGAGGGAACGCGTGCCGCCCGCATGGAGGGGCAGGTCGACGAGGACATTAAGCTCGAGCGAACCCAGCGGCTCATCGACCTAACCGAGCAGCTGGGCTTTGCCGCGACGGCAAAGCATGTGGGCGAACGGGTCAAGGTCATCATCGATGGCGTGGAAGAGTCCGAGGATGGCCTCGAGCTCATCGGGCATACCTGGTTCCAGGCACCAGACAGTGACGGTGCGGTGCATATCGCGAGCGGAGAGGCATCCGTGGGCGACATCGTCACCTGCGATCTTGTTGACTCGTTCTGCTACGAGCTCATAGGCGAAATCGTTCGATAGGAAGTGAAGCCGATGTCTGAGGAGAAGAACGGGTCGATCTGGACACCTGCAAATATCGTCACCTGCGTCCGCATTGCCTTGGTCCCGCTGTGGCTTCTCGTTGCCGAGCTGGCACGCACGGGTGGCGCCCTCGGAAGCGGGGGAGCCCTTGCATGGTCATCGTTTGGCCTCTATGTGTTCATCTCGCTTACCGACAAGCTTGATGGCTATCTGGCTCGCAGCAGGGGAGAGGTGACCGATTTCGGAAAGTTCCTTGACCCCATTGCCGACAAGCTCTCGGTCGTCTGCGCGTTCCTGTACCTCTTGGAGCTTGGCCTGGTTCCCAGCTGGGCGGTCTTGCTGGTCGTCGCGCGGGAGTTTGTCATCTCGGGCCTTCGCATGGTTGTTGCCGCAAAGGGAGTTGTCGTCGCGGCCAGCGACCTCGGCAAATGGAAGACAGCCACCACGATGGTCTCGATCTGCTCTCTGCTGCTCTCCATCACGATACCTGTTGGCAGCTTCGAGAATGTCTGCCGCATGGTCGGATATGTTTCGCTCGTCGCGGCCCTCATCCTGACCGCCTGGTCCGGCGCAGACTATGGCGTCAAGTGCTGGCCCTATGTCGTGGGTGACAAATGACGGGAGAGATGCTGGGCCTCTCGAGAGAGGTCATCGAGCTCGGGCTCGAGCGGGGAGTGACCGTGGGCACCGCAGAGTCCTGCACCGGCGGGCTCGTCTGCGCCGCGCTCACGGCGATCAGCGGGTCTTCTGCGGTCGTGCGCGGGGGAATCGTGAGCTATGATCCCGAGGTCAAGCACGACGTGCTTGGCGTTGAATCCGATGTCATTCAGGACCCGGCTCGCGGAGTCGTGTCGTCGGACTGTGCACGGCAAATGTGTCAGGGTGCCGCCCGCGTGCTCAAATGCGATGTGGCAGTCTCGGTCACCGGCATAGCTGGCCCCACGGGAGCGGAACCGGGCAAACCGATCGGTACCGTTTGGTTCGGCTTGAGCTACGGTGGTCGCACCAAAACCGAGCTCTGCCACTTCGAGGGCGATCGCGAGGCTGTCCGCAACCAAGCCGCATCCTGTGCTTTGTCCCTACTTCGTGAAGGAATCTTGGAGCTTTCTTCTCACGGCTAGGGGACGCCTCTCATGCGGCTGCCAACCTTTTCGCCATATGCGGAGCTAGATGACGTGCTTCTGAGCGCAGGTCAGCCTCGTGCGAGTTACGGGGCAGGGATTGCATAGCTTCGTGATAGATGTAGGTACTATTGTACTAACTGTGGTCGTTGACCACGAACCATTGTTCGTATACTATTAATGGGGATCACAGCCGAAAGAAGGGGAAGCACATGGCTAAGAGCAAGGGTCCTGTTCGCGAGGTGCACGAAAAGACGTATGGTGAAGACCGCGACAAGATGATCGAAGCCACCAGGGGAGAGATAGAGAAGAAGTTCGGCAAGGGTGCCATCATGCGATTTGGTGACGGCGGGCCCGAGCTTGAGGTCGAGGCCATCCCCACCGGCGCGCTCTCTCTTGATGTCGCGCTTGGCATCGGTGGCGTGCCGCGCGGCCGTATCGTAGAGATCTACGGTCCCGAATCATCGGGCAAGACCACGTTGTCACTTGAGATCCTGGCTGAGGCTCAGGCGATGGGTGGCGTCGTCGCCTTCATTGATGCCGAGCACGCCTTAGACCCAGGCTATGCGGCCCGAATCGGTGTGGACATCGACGAGGTGCTCATCTCGCAGCCAGACACCGGCGAGCAGGCACTCGAAATCTGCGACATGCTCGTGCGCTCCGGCGCCATCGACGTCGTCGTGATCGACTCTGTCGCGGCCCTCGTTCCTCGCGCCGAGATCGAAGGAGAGATCGGTGACACCACAGTGGGCCTCCAGGCCCGTCTCATGAGCCAGGCGCTCAGAAAGCTCGCAGGCTCTCTTTCCAAGTCCAACACCACATGCATCTTTATCAACCAGCTCAGAGAGAAGATTGGCGTCATGTTTGGCAATCCCGAGACCACGCCAGGTGGTCGGGCGCTCAAGTTCTTCTCCTCGGTACGCATGGACATCAGGCGTGTCGACTCCATCAAGCAGGGCCAGGACGTCATCGGAAGCCGCGTGAGGGTCAAGGTCGTCAAAAACAAGGTCGCCGCCCCCTTCAAGCAGGCCGAGTTCGACATCATGTACGGCACGGGCATTTCCAAGGAGGGCTCCATCCTCGACATGGCGGTCGACTATGACATCGTCAACAAATCCGGTGCCTGGTTCACCTACGATACGGAGCGCCTCGGGCAGGGCCGCGAGGCAGCCAAGGCCTTCCTTGCGGCAAATCCCGACCTCAGGGACGAGATCGAGCACAAGGTTCGCATAGAGTGCGGACTGGATTTTGACGACGAGCCTGTCGGGGAGCCCCTGAGCTCCACAGACCAATTTGACGAGATTGGTGAGTAGCCTCAGTGCACGACTCCAACGATCGTCTCGAGTGGTCGGTCGCCCTTCCCGAGAGGCGTGGGCCAGCGCTGTCTGGTCCGCGCCCTCGCGCCGAGATCACCCTCGTCACCCCTGACAGGGGAGAGGAGCATCTGAGCATACCCCTTTCGGTGGGAAAGACGCTCAAGGCCAAGCTCGACTCAAACGAACTGAACCCCTCCTCTCGCGCAGAGCTCCTGTATGCCCTTCGCGAGGAGTCCACCCGGCAAGCGTCCCTGCGCATCGAGCGTCTTGTCAACAGGCGAGACTACGCCACGCAAGAGATTGACGAGAAGCTCCGGCAGGACGGATTCTCTCAGGCGTCACGCGAGGCAGCGATCTCTCGAGCCGTCGACGCCAACATCCTCAATGACCAGCGCTATGCCTCGGTGTTCGTTCGCTCCAAGCTCTCCTCCGGATGGGGAACCATGCGCATCGAGCGGGAACTCAGGCGTCGCGGGATCGATCTTGGGGAGCTGGACGGATGGCCCGACGAGTTTCTTGAGGACCAAGACGAGGACACGCGAGCCTACGAGCTTGCCCAAACGCGTCGCATCTCCCCAAAGAACGGCTACGAGAAGCTCGTGAGGTTTCTTTGTTCCAAGGGATATTCCCTTTCCGTCTCGATGCGCGTCGCTCGCCGTGTGATTGACGAGCGCGAAAGCGAGTAGCTCTCGCGTCCCGTCGATTTGTTTCTTGTGAAGGTACGTCGTTTGCCCTGTTGGCGCGCTTTGCATGATTTGACAGTCAGCTTTACCAAACTTACGATACTAATGTCATTTGAGTCATTTCCCGTCTGCTGGCACGCCAGCTGACGTCTTTGTTTTATTGAGATTGCTGCTGTCATAGCCTTGGGCGTCATATGCCCAAGATTTCGGGATGGTGCCTCGGATGGCGGGTTCCGCTGTGCGTGCTCATGGCGGTTTCCTGAACTTTCATTGTAACGTCTGAGGAGTCATCATGAATGTCATCACGCTTGTGGTCGGGGCCCTGTGTCTCGTCATTGGCGCATTGGCGGCATACTTCTATGCAAACAGTGCTTCCAATGCCAGGGTTTCCGAGGCCAACCGTCAGGTCCAGGATGCGCAGTCGCGCGCCGAGCGCATCACGTCCGATGCCGAGCGCGAGGCGGAGGCGGCCAAGAAGGCGGCCCTCGTAGAAGCCCGCGAAGAGATTCTCCAGCTCCGCAAGGAGTCCGAGGTTGAGGAGAAGCGTCGCAAGGGGGAGTTGCAGTCCCTTGAGAATCGCATCATGCAGCGCGAGGAGTCCCTTGAGCACAGAAACGATGCGCTCGACCGCAAGGAGCACCAGCTTTCGAGCCTCCAGAGCTCCCTTGACCGTCGCAAGAACGAGATCGACGATCTCTACGCTCGCCAGATGAGCGAGCTCGAGCGCATCTCCGTCCTGACCCAGGCACAGGCAAAGGACGAGCTTCTCGATCGTGTTCGTGCCGAGACCGTCCGTGACGAGGCCCAGATCCTTCGCGAGTCCGAGCAGCGCGTTCGCGCCCAGGCAGACAAGACCGCTCGCGAGATCGTGTCCACGGCCATCCAGCGCTGCGCCGCCGATCAGGCCGGCGAGATCACCGTCACGTCCGTCCACATTCCCTCCGACGACCTGAAGGGCCGCATCATCGGTCGCGAGGGCCGCAACATCAGGACCTTCGAGCAGGTCTCTGGCGTCTCCCTTGTCATCGACGACACTCCGGAGACGGTGATTCTCTCGAGCTTTGACCCTGTCCGCCGCGAGATCGCCCGCGTGGCGCTCGAGAACCTCATCGCCGATGGCCGCATCCATCCGGCGCGCATCGAGGAGATGTACAAGAAGGCCGAGACCCTCGTCAACGAGCGCGTGCGCGAGGCCGGCGAGCAGGCTGCCTTCGACTGCGGCATCCATGACCTTCATCCTGAGCTCGTCAAGACCCTCGGAGCACTTCGCTATCGCACCTCCTTTGGCCAAAACGTGCTCCAGCACTCCATCCAGGTGTCCACGCTCTGCGGCGTCATGGCATCCGAGCTCGGCGTAAATCCTGCCCCCGCAAAGCGCGCTGGCCTTCTCCACGACCTTGGCAAGGCAATCGACCATGAGGTGGAGGGTCCGCACGCCGTCATCGGCGCAGACCTCTGCCGTCGCTATGGGGAGCGCGCCGACATCGTGCATGCCGTCGAGGCACACCATGCCGACGTCGAGCCCAACTCCGTCCTCGACGTGCTCGTTCAGGCCGCCGACGCCATCTCGGCAGCACGTCCCGGCGCTCGTCGCGAGTCTGCCGAGAGCTACATCAAGCGCCTGGAGAAGCTCGAGGAGATCTCCAACGCTCACGAGGGTGTCGAACGCACCTACGCGATGCAGGCCGGCAGGGAGCTTCACGTCATGGTCCAGCCAGAGAAGATCTCCGATGCCCAGGCGACGGTGCTTGCCCACGATATCGCAAAGCAGATCGAGGACGAGATGGAGTATCCCGGCCAGGTTCGCGTCGTCGTCATCCGTGAGTCCCGCGCCATCGACGTCGCTAAGTAGAACTGGTCGGTCGTCGCATGGCTTCTGCCCCCGATGATCTGCTCTCATTTGTCTCCCAGGTGGGAGGCGATCGCCAACTCCGTGTCGAGGAAAACCTCGGCGCGGGGTTTGTGCGTTTGAGGGTCGCGGAGGCGGAGCGCAGGCAGGCAAAGCACGACATTCGCTCGGTGGAGGACGCCGTCATCGAGATGCTGCGCAATGCGCGAGACGCGGGCGCACGTCATGTCTACGTGGCGACATCGCGTGAGGCAAACCTGCGCACCACCACCATCATCGATGACGGTGATGGCATCCCCCCTGCGATGCACCAGCGCATCTTTGACGCGAGGGTCACCTCCAAGCTCGACACGATGAGGATGGATCGGTGGGGCGTGCATGGGCGCGGGATGGCGCTTTACGCCATCCGGGAAAACGTCGAGTCGGTGTGCGTCGTTAGCTCCGATGTCGGTAAGGGCGCCTCCATACAGCTGGTCTCCGATGCCCAGCGCCTGTCCGAGAGGGCCGACCAGTCGACGTGGCCCCATCTGGGGACCGATGACGAAGGCAACCAGTCGATCGTGAGGGGGCCGCGCAACATCATACGGACCTGTTGTGAGTTTGCCCTTGAAGAGCATGGTGCCTGCGAAGTCTACCTTGGGTCTCCCGCAGACATCGTCGCCACGGCCCGAAGACGCGTGCGACCCTCGCTGTCCCATACCGACCTGCTCTTCCTTGACGACCTCGAAGAGCTGCCCGTCCTGGAACGACTGAGCGCCGCCGCAGACGCGGTAGAGCTCGCCCAGGTCGCTCAGGGTGTGGGCCTCTCCATCTCCGAGCGAACGGCACATCGCATCATCGCGGGTGAGATCAGGCCGCTGAGAAGCGTCTGGTCTCGCCTGACGCATCGCTCGGCAAAGGGGAACAATGAGGGCATAGTCGACCTCCAGCGTGACAGGCGCGGCCTGCACATCTCCGAGAAGGACATAGGTTACTTCCTGCGGCTCATGGAGCGAGACTTCTCTGTCTTGGGGGAGCGGTACTACCTGACGCTCGCCTCTGACCCCAAGATGCGCATCTCAAAGGGGAAGATAACGGTAACCTTTGAGGTAAGGGAAAGTGATTGATGGCCTCGGTGCGAAACGGCCAAAACTACGCTATCATAGTCTTTCACGCCACTGAATTTCTCTTTGGCAACTTGAACCAACAATGCTGAATCATCTCAAACTGGAGCCAGCCCCATGGAGTATCTAAAGGTATCGAGTAAGTCCTCTCCGGCCTCTGTTGCCGGTGCTATTGCCGGCATGGTCAAGGACGGCGTACCCGTGAACATACAGTCGGTTGGTGCTGGCGCCGTCAACCAGGCCATCAAGGCGATCGCCATCGCCCGAGGCTTTCTGATTCCCACCGGGGTAGACATTTCCTGCGCTCCGACCTTTGCCGACATCGACATTGCCGGAGAGAGCCGCACCGCAATACGCATAGCCGTCTATGTCCATCGTCTGGCGCCGCAGGCGTCGAACCCCTCTTCTGCCGACGATGTCGTAGAGATTGTCTAGCCTATGCCGAGAGTTGCCGAGCTGGTCGGGCTTTCCTACAACGTCATCACCTTTGGCTGCCAGATGAACCAACATGACTCCGAGCGAGTCGCTGGTCTTTTGGATGACTGTGGCTGCCTTGCGGCCGCAAGCCCGGAGGATGCCGACATCGTCGTGTTCATGACCTGCTGCGTGCGCGAGAACGCCGACACGCGACTCTATGGCCAGGCCTCTTCGCTGGTGAGCATGGTCGCTCCGCCCTCGGGAAAGAGAACGCTCGCCATCGGTGGGTGCATCGCCCAGCGCGACGGCGCAAACCTCAGGCAACGGATTCCCAACGTCGACGTCGTCTTTGGCACCAGTGCGCTTTCCAGCCTTCCCGAGCTTCTCGTTGAGGCGCGCAGCCAGTCCGGAGCTGGCCATACGCCCATCGTGGACACCGTCGAGGAGGGCCGTGGCTTCTCCACAGAGCTTCCCAGCCATCGTGCACAGGATTATCATGCATGGGTCCCCATCATGACGGGCTGCAACAACTTCTGTTCGTACTGCATCGTGCCCTATGTCCGCGGACGCGAGAGAAGCCGCGTTCTCGAACGCGTCGTGGAGGAGTGCTCGTCTCTGGTCGATGCGGGCGTTCGCGAGATCTGCCTTTTGGGGCAGAACGTCAACTCCTACGGGCGCGATCTCTATGGAGCACCCCGCTTTGCCGACCTACTCAGGAAGGTGGGGGAGACGGGCGTCGACCGCATCCGCTTTACCTCCTCGAACCCCAAGGACCTCTCCGACGAGACCATCAGGGCGATGGCCGAGACGCCCAACGTCATGCCACAGCTCCATCTTGCCGTCCAGAGCGGCTCCTCTCGCATCCTCAAGAAGATGAACCGGAGCTACAGCCGCGAAGAGTATCTCGACCTCGTCCGTCGCATCAGGAGGGCGATGCCCGACATCGCCCTCTCCACCGACATCATCGTCGGCTTTCCCGAAGAGACGGAAGAGGACTTCGAGGAAACGCTCTCGCTCGTTCGGGAGGTGGCGTATTCGTCTGCCTACACCTTCATCTACTCCAAGCGCGAGGGCACCCCTGCCGCGCGTGTCGTCGACACGACCCCACACGAGATCATTCAAGGCCGCTTTGACCGCCTTGCGGCCCTCGTTGCCGAACTTGCTCATGACGCCAACCAACGCGACCTTCACACCCTGAGCGAAGTCCTCGTCGAGGGGCCGTCCAAGCGCGACCAGCGCGTCCTTGTCGGCCACAGCAGGAAGAACCAGACCGTCCACTTCACCGCTCCCGAGGGGATGGACGCCTTAAGCCTCGTCGGCAAGATCTGCGACATCCGCATTGACCAAGCTCGAACATGGTATCTCTCGGGCTCGCTCGTCAACGCGCCCCGATGATGACGCCTCCCGTCATTGCCATCGTGGGCCCGACCGCCTCAGGCAAGAGCTCGCTCGCGGAGCGCGTCGCCCTTGAGCTTTCCACCTCCATCGTCTCGGTAGACGCCATGCAGGTCTATAAGGGGATGGACATCGGCACGGCAAAGTCGTACCCGAGCTCGGACGCCGTAAAGCTCTATATGGTTGACGTTGCCGAACTCACTCAGGACTACTCGGTCACCCTCTTTCAGCGCGATGCGCGTCGCTGCATCGACACGCTTCTGGATGAGGGTCATCCCGCCGTGCTCTGTGGTGGTACGGGCCTGTACCTCGATGCCGTCATTGACGAGATGAGCTTTCCCTCCGGAGAGCTGAAGAGTCCCGCCCGCAAGGAATACGAGAACTTGGCCTCGAGCGAGGGACCAGAGGCTCTCCATCGCCTTCTGGAGGGCAGAGATCCAAAGGCGGCCGCGCTCATCCACCCGAATAACGTGCGTCGCGTCATACGAGCCCTCGAGATGTCCGATGAGGGAACTTCGTACGCCGTCCAGAACGAGAATCTCAAGTCACGTGAGCCGCACTATCAAACGTCGATCTGGGCACTGAGCGTAGAGCGCTCCAAGCTCTACCGCCGCATCGACGACAGGGTTGACCGCATGTTTGACGAGGGCCTCGTCGACGAGGTCATGCGCCTACTGGACCGTGGCCTGCGCGAATCTACCACGGCTCGGCAGGCGATTGGGTACAAAGAGGTCATTGACGCCCTCGACGGCAACATCACGCTTGATGAGGCGCGGAACCTCATCAAGACGAGGACCAGGAGATATGCCAAGCGCCAGCTGTCCTGGATTCGCAGGGACGGCCGTGCGCATGTACTCGACATGGACACGCTTGGCGAGGAGGGGGCCTTGGAGCTCATTCTTTCCTCACTGAAGGAGGCGTCCTGACATGCCGCGCTTTACCCCCTTTTCCACGGCGACCCAACCAGAGCGCGCGATTCTGGTCGGCGTCGACACGGGAAGGTCCCCATGGCCCCTTGAGGATTCCCTCGCGGAACTCGGCCGCCTAGCCGAAACCGACGGGGCCGTCGTGGTCGGCACGCTCACGCAGCGACTCGACAGTCCCGTTCCCAGGACCTTTATCGGCTCCGGCAAGACGGAGGAGCTCGTCCGTCTCGTGGACGCCCTCGACGCTGACGTCGTCATCTTTGATGACGAGCTGAGCCCCTCTCAGCAGTCAAACCTCGAGAGGGCCGTCAAGGAGCCTAAGAAGGTGATCGACCGCACCGCCCTGATCCTCGACATCTTTGGAAACCACGCCAAGACGCGCGAGGGGCGTCTTCAGGTGCAGCTCGCGCAGCTCCAATACCTCCTTCCACGGCTGCGCGGAATGTGGAGCCACCTTGTGGGGGAGCAGACGAGAGGTGGAATCGGGAGCCGCTTTGGACAGGGCGAGAGCCAGCTGGAAGTTGACCGCCGCCTCATCCGCGATCGCATCGCCACGCTTCGCAGGGAGCTCAAATCCCTCGAACAGAGGCGGGGCGTTCAGTCAAAGGCGCGTTGGGATGCCGGCATCTACCGCGTTGCCCTGGTCGGGTACACCAATGCGGGAAAGTCCACGATTCTCAACAAGCTGACGGGCTCTGAGGTCTATGCAAAGGACGAGCTGTTTGCCACGCTTGACCCCACCACGCGCTCTCTGGACCTCGAAGAGGGACGAAAGATCACGATTACCGACACCGTCGGCTTCATCCAGAAGCTCCCCACGAACCTCGTCGAGGCGTTCAAGTCCACCCTTGCCGAGGTCGTTGCTGCCGACCTGATCCTGCACGTTGTCGACGCAAGCGATCCCAATGCCGACAGGGAGATCGAGGCGGTCAACAACGTGCTCAAGGAGATCGGTGCACATGACAAGAGGTGCGTGCTCGTCTACAACAAGGTGGACCTCTTGAGCGATGAACAGCGCAAGGAGCTGGAGGTCACGCATCCCGAGGCCGTCTGCATATCCGCGCTCGAAGGGCGCGGCCTTCGAGGCCTGCTGTATCGCGTGGCGCAGGAGGCGAGCGATGGCGATACGACCTGCACCGTCCTTGTGCCCTACGACAAGGGAATGCTCATGCGCATGGTGCACGAGCGCACGCAGGTCATCAGCGAAAGGTATGAGGAGGGCGGCCTGTTGGCCACCGTGAGGGTGTCAGAGCGCATGGCCATGACCCTTCAGCCCTACATCGTCGAATAGGCTCTGAGGCCATGTGCCCATCAGATGAGCTGTGCCAGGAGAAGCAAGAGCGGCTGATGTAGGAAGTAGATGGGCAGCGCCGCCCTCCCTATGGTCTCAAGAAGGGGAAAGCGGCTCTCGTAACACCAGGCAGGCAATCCCCGGTCCTTCCACATTCGTGCCAACGATGACGCGGCAAGGTAGAGAAAGAGGTAGGGGAGAAGTGGGTAGTAGTCACCCGACATGAAGCCTGGCCCAGGAAAACCCGCCCAAGACAGCCACGGGGTCATGTAGAGCTGTCTTGGCAGGGCGATCGAGCAAGGACCAAACCCCACGACTCCGCGGGCGAGTCCTTGCGTGGCCAGAAAACAGCACAAAAGGATTGCGGCGGGAACAGGCCCATAGGGTGTGATGTTGAGGCGCGAGAGGACCCACGTGCAGAGCGTGCAGGCTCCCATGCAAAAGATCACGCCAAAGTTGATGGGCACATCGACAGCGGCGACGGTCGTGACGATCCATATGAGGAGCGCAGCAAGAAGATACCTGCCGGACCGCTTGAGATTGTCCCGTGACCATACAAACATGCAGCCCGCGATGAACACGAAGGCCCACGAGATGCTGCAGCGCCATATGTCTTGGAGGGGCGGGGCAAACCACGAGAGGTTGCGCCCCTGGATGAACCTGAGGTCATAGCAGAAGTGGAAGAGCACCATCGATATGACGGAAAACCCGCGTGCCGCATCAAAGATGAGCACGCGGGATGCGTTAGGAGCTTCTTGTCGGTTGCGCGGAGAGACCATGGCCTACGAGAGGGAGCGGATGAGCGCCGTAACCCTGCCGATGATGGAGGCATCTTTAACATAGATGGGATTCATGGCGTCGTTTTCGGGCTGCAGGCGAATCTGATCCTTTTCGCGATAGAACGTCTTGACGGTGGCGGACTCGTCGATGAGCGCCACGACGATCTCTCCGTCATGGGCGTCATGCTGCTCGCGGACCACGACGTAATCCCCGTCAAAGATACCGGCATTGATCATGGACTGACCGCGTACGCGGAGCACAAACGAGCTGGAGTCAGAAACGATGCTGGTGGGAAGCGTTATCGTTTCCTCAACGTTCTCTTCGGCCAAGATGGGGGTGCCGGCTGCCACGCGCCCGACGATGGGGAGCGTGATGAGGTTGTTGTTGGGATCTTGGACAACGCTCACCAACCCCTCCGCCTGCTCTGGCTCGGTGTTGACGACCTCGATGGTGCGAGGTTTCTTTGAGTCACGCCGGATGAGGCCGCGCTCCTGAAGAACCTTGAGATGCATGTGCACGGTTGAGGGCGAGGCAAGCCCTACGGCCGCTCCGATCTCTCGCACCGAGGGTGGAAAGCCACGCTCTTTGGTGTAGGAACAAATGTAGTCGTAGATGGCCATCTGACGCTTGCTCAGTTTGTCTCTAGACATGGGCTCCTCCTTCTATCCTGTGGCTACTATAGCACTCTTTTTGAAAGTCCGCAAACAAATGTTCCCGATTAATGCTTGACACAAACAAACGTGTGTAGATAATGATGTACAGGCGTTCGGGTACAACTGTTCTCAGAGCAAAATAGAATTAGTGTCCTGCGAACACGATATACCTAGTACGAACGTCAGAAGGAGGAGGGCATCACATGAGCACCCAGACGCGCACATATCGTTACAACACCTACAGGACGCAGGGCAATCTTGCTCTTGCGCACCGTCATGATCTTGAGTTCGAGCTTATCGAGGGCGGAGCGAGCACCTCAAAGAAAGACCGTCATGAATCGGCCTCCCGCGCCAGTGAGGTACAGGCGTTTCGTAATTCCCTCATTGCTTCCGTTGTCTTCATCTCGCTCGTGTTCGCGCTTATGGGCGCCTCCATTGCCTCCGATATGATCTTGACATCGCGCATCTCTGCCATCGACAACGTCGCCACGACCTGCATCACGGTCAAACAGGGAGACTGCCTCTTGGACATAGCTGATGACCATCCTGTGGCCGGACGCTCCTCGGAGGAGGTCGTTTCCTGGATCAAGGACGCCAACAGTCTTGACAACGCAACCATCATGGTTGGCCAGCGATTGATCGTTCCTTCCAACGGTCGGTAAAAAGGTCATATTTGGATGTGCGGCCTTACTATGTGCTTGGGGAACAGTGCGTCTTCCAACGCTCAATAGCAGCTACAGTATGCTATCTTCCTACTTAAGCTGTACGTTGGGAGATTTCATGCGCTGTCCTAAATGTGGTTGTGACGAATCAAAGGTAGTTGACTCCCGTCCTTCCGAGAACAATGACGCCATAAGGCGTCGTCGCGAGTGCGTAAACTGTGGTTATCGCTTCACGACCTATGAGCGTCGCGAGGAGATGCCCCTCTTGGTCGTCAAGCGCGACGGTCGCAAAGAGACCTTTGATCGGCTCAAGCTCATGCGGGGCCTTCTGACCGCCACCGTCAAACGCAACGTGCCGCTTGAGGACCTTGAGTCGCTCATCGATGACATCGAGACCGAGCTTCGCGATGCGGGCGTCACGGAAGTCGATGCACAGGACCTGGGAATGATGGTCCTCAAGCGCCTGGTCGTGCTTGACAAGGTTGCCTATGTCAGGTTTGCATCCGTCTATCGTGACTTCAAGGATGTCGACGAGTTCAACGAGGAGTTGCGGAGCCTGGCACATGAGTGAAGAGATGATCGACCTTCGCATCAAGCGACTTGACCCTACGGTCGAGCTGCCTGCCTATGCCTATTCTGGAGACGCCGGACTCGACCTCCGTGCCAACGAAGACGTCGTGCTTGAACCACATGAGCGCAGGCTGATATCCACGGGCCTTGCCATCGCCATCCCCGAGGGGTATGCGGGCTTTGTTCAGCCGCGGAGCGGCATGGCGCTCAAGCGTGGCCTTTCCATGGCAAACACGCCTGGGCTCATCGATGCGCATTATCGCGGTGAGCTAAAGGTTCTTGCGGTCAACCTCGATGACAAGGTTCCCATCTCCATCGAGCGCGGGGAGCGTATCGCGCAGCTCGTCATCCAGCGCGTTCCCGTGGTCACACTCGTCGAGGTCGACGAGCTAGACGAGACCGACCGCGGTGCGGGTGGCTTTGGCTCCAGCGGGTCCGTCTAGGGAGCCTGCCGGATTCCCGTGTAACGCATCAGAGGCAGGTCTTGGATATGGGCTTCTGCCTGGCCTGGGAGGCATCGGTCAAGGGGAAGTCGGTCCGGTGATGCGGACCCCGAGATTCGGCTCTGTTGAGGCAAGCCGTGACGACCGCGCGGGCCGTCTGCAGCCTATGGCGGTTGGTTGTCACCAGAGACAGGCATTTGAGCTCGTCTTGTGACGCGCATCGCACGTCCTGTGGGGTGAGCTCGCGAGAAGACGCCATGAGGTCGCTTTCCAGATCGTTGAGCGTGGCGAGGGCGCCTTGCAATGAAGGGGCGTCGCGGTTGACCATGCAGCTACGGTCAAGCTGGATGCGAATCTCGTCGAGCACCTGAGGCGTCATGTCAGAGACCAAAAGCGGAGATGTCGGGTAAGCGACGCTGTTGCCAGAAGACGCGACGGCACCCCCTGTGGCCTGCTCGCCGGCAACAAGTCCAAACGTCGTGGCGGCCACGCTTGCCAGGCCGCCGATCCTGTCTGCCCCGTGGACGCCTCCCGCGCACTCGCCGCATGCAAAGAGGCCGTCGACGCACGTGCGGGCCTGGGAATCGATCTTGATGCCCCCGTTGCACGAGTGGGCATACATCCCGACCTCTTCAGGCGTGCGAGGGTCAATGCCTCGTGCGGTCTTCAGCCACGAGAGGTACGTCCTTATGAACTCGGGGGCCTGAGGTCCAAGGATCTCTTCGTCATATCGTGCCAAGCACGGGCTTCCCGCAAGACGTGCCGCATCGAGCGTCTCGTCGATGACGTGGCTCTGCAATCTTGTTGTGTAGGGGCCATGCCATGAATGGCATTCGAGCGCATCCTTCACGTCCTCCCAGCAGATGCCTGACGAGGCAAAGGCATCTGCACCCTCTTTGGAAACAAATGAGGTGTGGCGATAGAGCTTCTCGTTGAAGACGATGGCCCCGAGAGGGGAGGGCATACCCAGCATGAGCTGCACAAACTCAAGATTCACCAGGTCAGCGCCAGCATCGAGGGCAAGGGAATGACCGACGCCTTGGCAAGAGTCGGAACAGAGATGACGTTCGAAGAGTGCCCCATAGCCACCTGTGGCGACAATGGTCGCGGAAGAGCGCAGCAAAAGAGGCTGAACAATCTTATGTAAAGTTGAGAGCGGCTCATCCGAGCTAAGCAGGAGGGCGCCGACGACGCGTCCCTCGTCATCTCTCAAGAGCGAGAGAACGGAAGCATTGGTCAAGACCGTTACGCGATGCTGTTGCAGGGCCCGTGCAAGGGCCTGACGCTGCTTGAGGCCTTCGAAGCCACGCCATGCCCGAACGCTGTGGTCAAAGCAGGCGACGTATTCTCGTTGCTCAGGGCTTTTGGGCTCAAGAAAGGTCACGCCGTTTGAGCTAAGGAACGACAGGGCGTCACTTGAACGCTCCACAAGCGTTTGAGAGACTTCCGGGGTATTCATGTCCATACCCACATCGCAAAGGGCCTTAAAAAGGCTCTCAGGGCCTCGTCTGTCAACGCCGGGCAATTCGGAAACCATCCCGAGCCCCCAGGTGGCCGTTGAGAAGCTCGATCCGGAAAAGAGCGGGCCGTCAGTCACCAGGCACGTGGAGGCACCCAGAGAGGCCGCCCTGAGTGCAGCGGTCTGGCCGGCAAGGCCAGAGCCGATGACGAGGACGTCAAACGATTGTTCAAACGACATGACGCTCCCTAGAAGAATGGCGGAAGGGATAAGGGTGCTGCTTAGGAAGAGTGTAGCCCGAAAGGGCATGTCTTAACAGACGGTCACTTGCGTAGAGATATATAAAACTGCGATAATATATCTTATGTAAAGTAAACAGAAGCCCAGCTAAGACAGCATAAACTAGCGTGCGGAAGGCCCATTCTCCCCTGAACCTACGACTGAGCTCTCGCAGAGCTTGTGGATGATGATGTCCGTGTCCCAGTCGGTGTCCGAGTTCATGGTCACGAGAAGCTCGTCGAGCGCCATCAAGGTAACGTTACCCCTCGGGATGATGTTTGACCCCGCGCGCGAGATGTTGACGACGAGCGAGCCGTTGGGCCAAGGCACCTCGGATATGCGCCTTCCCTCCGCCATGCTTCCTGCACCTACGGTGTAGGTATGGAGCATCCGGTCGCCGGCGCCATTGACCGTCGGGTCTTCGGGGGTCACATCCAGAAGCCGCCCGAGGCCCACCTCGTAGAACGGTTCGACATGGGTCAGGTTCGCTACGACATATGACGTTATGGATACGATCGAAACGGCCAGGAGCGCATCGAGCGTGCCGGTCAGCTCGAAGCACAGGACAACGGCGGAGACGGGAGCCCTGACGACGCCCGCAAAGAGTCCCGCGATGCCCAGGACCATGAAGTTGGAGACGTAGCTGTTCGGGACGCCCGGAAGCGACGAGGTGAGCATCCCAAAGAGAAGGCCCGTGAGCGAGCCCAGGATCACGAGTGGAAAGAGCGTGCCTCCCGGGGCGCCGGATCCGTAGCAGATCGTGGTGAACAGGTACTTCCCCACCAAGAGCGTCACCACGGCAAAAAGCGTCAGGCCCTCGTTGTCAAGCATGATCTCGACGATCGCGTCACCGCCGCACAGGTAATCGGGAAAGAAGAACGCGGCAAACCATGCGATGACGAAGGGCACGGCATAGCGCGAGTACGGCAGATAGCCCTTGAGGCGGTCAAAGAGCTTCTCCTGGCAAAGGAACATCCCCAGATTGTGCGCGGCGCCGGCCAGCCCGCAGATTGCCCCAAAGAGCACCAGGAGCGGATAGTGTGCGTGGGGCAGGTCCTGGACGAACGAGAGCCTGAGCACCGGAGCCACCCCGAGGACCTGCGAGACCAGGAAGTCGGCCGCGAGCGATGACGTCATGACCGAGATGATGAGTGGCGCCGTGAACTCGCGGTGAATCTCCTCGATGGCAAAGAGAACCCCAGCCAGTGGTGCGTGAAACGCCGCCGACATGCCCGCTGCGGCACCGCAAGTAACAAGCAGGCGCTCCTCGCCCCGCTCCTTGTGGAGGATGCGGGAGACCGCCTTGCCCGAGACGCCTCCCAGCTGGACGCTGGGGCCCTCCCGTCCGAGCGACAGCCCCGCGAAGGCGCAGAGCGTCCCTTCGGCAAACTTGGCGGGAAGGACGCGGTACCAAGGCATGTCGATGCGGTCCATGACCTCGGCATCCACTTGCGGGATCCCCGACCCCGAGGTCGCGGGTTCCCACAGGACGAGCCGGCACACGACATAGTAGACGACGAACAGCACGAATGCCCACGCGAGCATGAGGAGCGGCGACCCTGCGGCCGCGCCCGTCAGCTCGCGCAAGAGCCGCTCGGCGTTAGAGAGCGCGATGCGGTACAGGGTGATGACCGCGCCCGCAAGAAGGCCGACGAGGATGCCCTCGCCGACCATGTCGATCTGGAAGCGCCGCGAAAGGCGCCTCGGTATGGGACTCGTGCTGCGCTCCATGGGGCACTAGGGCATGACGAAGGGACCGCCGCCGTAGCACGCCCACACTGGGTCGACGCAGACGGTGCGCCCGAAGGTGGGTGCATGGATCATCATGCCTCCGCCGATGTAGATGCCTACGTGGTTGTACTCGGAGTCGGTGAAGAGCAGGTCGCCATAGGAGAGGTTGTCCATGCCGTACTTCCAAAGGCCCGCGTTCTGGATGGCATAGGCGAGCGACTCGCATCCGCGCCTCCAGCTTCCGTCGCCATAGCAGTACGAGACGAGGCCGGAGCAGTCAAAGCCGCCAGACCAGGGGCCGTACCCGCCCCAGACATAGGGCCAGCCAATGCAGGAATAGGCCGAGGCGACGCCTCCGCCCGGATAGCACGACCCGCCCGTGTCCTCAGGCTCGCTGTAGGATTCGGAGGTATCTTCCTGATACGACTCCTCCTCGCTCGAGGAAGTGTCCTCTTGGCTCTCTCCCTCCTGCGAGGTCTGCTCCCGGGACGCCGGAGCAGGTGCCGGGGTGCTCGAGGTCTCCTCGATGGCGGCGACCGCCGTGGCAACGCCGCTTGACGTGGAGCCCCCATCAGAGGTCGACGCAGCCTGCGCCTGTGCGGCAAGCTCGGCCTGCACCTCGGCGTCGAGCTGGTCGTAGTAGGCACGCGCCTCGCCGACGAGAGCCTGGTACTCCCCCACCTTGGCCTGCGCGTCATCGACGCGCCCCTGCTGCAGCGCATGCTGCTGCTCGAGCTCGACCATCTGGGACTCGAGCTGCGCCTCCAGCTCGTTGACCTCGGCGATGGCTGCGGCCTCCCGCGAGTTGACCTTCTCCATGTAATAGATGCGGCTCACGAGGTCCTCGAGGCTCGAAGAGCTCAGGACGAACTCAAGAACGTCAAATCCCCCGCTCTTGTAGCCGCTGCGCATGTGCAGCGAGAGCACGTCGCGCGCGTGTGCCAGCTCGACCTTGGTGTCGTCCATGTCCTGCTGGGTGCGCGCAATCTCGTTGTCGGTACGCTCGAGGTCAAGGGTCAGGGAGTCGAGCTCGGCCTCGAGCGAGGAGAGCTCCCCTCCCAGCTGCTCCATGCGCTCGCGCGCGGAACTCAGCTCGGCCTCTGGCACCGCCAAGGCAACGGACGCATTGGCGCCGAAGGCCAGCGCGGCAACGAGGCCGCAGGTCACGGCTTTTGATCTAAACGACATGACTGTCGTCCTTTCAAGGCAAAGGCATGCGTTGGCATGCCCCTCAGTGTTCAGAGATAGTCGTTATGATGACACAAAAGAAAGGCGCCGCAAACCGTGCGGCGCCAAAAAGTGACAAGTTCGTGAAACGAAGTGGTGACCAGCGGCTAGTTGACCTTGATGAGGGTGAAGATCTCCTGGTCGTAGTCCTGGGCAACGATGTCACGCGGGTTGAGGAAGGCAAGCTCGAGGATGTAGCCAAAGCCCACGACCTCGGCACCCGTCTTCTCGACGAGCTGGGCGGTCGCCACCGTGGTGCCACCCGTGGCGATGAGGTCGTCGACGATGAGCACGCGGTCGTCCGGACCGAGCGCGTCCTTGTGGATCTGGAGCTCGTCGGTGCCATACTCAAGCGCATACTGCTGGGAGTACACCTCGCGCGGAAGCTTGCCGGGCTTGCGTGCGGGCACGAAGCCGGCGCCAAGGCGGTAGGCCACGGGAGCGCCGACGATGAAGCCGCGAGCCTCGGCGCCCAGCACCTTGGTGATGCCCTTGCCCAGGAAGTGGTCGGAAAGGGCGTCGATCGCAGCGGCAAGACCCACGGGAGAGCTGATGAGCGGTGTGATGTCCTTGAAGATGACGCCGGGTTCGGGATAGTCGGGAATGTCGATGATGAAACTCTCGAGATCAATGCTAGACACGATCGTTCCTTTCCTGGTTGCTTGCATTGCGAGGGAAGGCTAGTCAGCCAAGCCCTTGAACGACTGATTTATCTGGCGTGCGATGAGGGCGTTGCGTACCTGGTTGGTGAGGAGGAGCATCTCGGTGAAGGCAGCGTCAAACTGCTGACGTGCCTCCTCGGTGCGCTCGACGTCGCCTGCGCCCGTGCGCGCATACACCACGAGCGCCTGCTCGAACATGGCGCTCTCGCGGTTTGCTGCCGTGACGTATTGGCGCAGGTTCTTGGCGCCGATGCCAAAGTGCCTCAGGCCGTCACAGGTGCGGATGAGCGAAAAGTCCTTGCCGTCGACCAGATCCCTGCCATGGGGAGAGCGCTGCAGCGTGATGATTCCGGCCTCGGCCAGCTGCTTCACGAAGGTGATCGAAACGCCCAACAGGTCGGGGATGCGGTCGATGGGATGGAGCTTCCCCACGGTCTCCTCGTCGTCAGTCTCGTTGGCAAAGGCCACCGCGGCGGCCGACGCCATGGTCGACGACCCCGTGTTCTCTTCCCTATCGAGCTCCTCGCGAATGACCGAGAGGGGCATGAATCGATGCTTCTGCAGATAGAGGATCTTCTCGAGCCGCTTGATGTCGTTTTGAGAGTACAGGCGATAGCCGCCGGGCGTACGCGAAGGCGCAAGCAGGCCCTCGTCCTCCAAAAATCGGACTTTGGAGACGGAAAGGTCAGGATAGCGTTCCTGCATCCGCTTGACGACCTTACCTATGGTGAGGTACCCCGCGTCGGCCATGTTTGACTATGCGCCGGTCTCGATGCGACTAGACTTGCGGTTGGTGTGGAACACCATGCGGAAGGTGCCGATCTGGATGGTCGACCCATCTTTGAGCATCGCGCGGTTGACGATGGCGCCGTCGACCCACGTCCCGTTGAGCGACCCCAGGTCCTCGACGGTGGCATAGCCAGAAGCGATGCCCGACATGTCGATGCGCGCATGACGGCGCGAGACGGTCATGTCGTTGAGAAAGACGGCGTTAGACGGGTCACGACCCAAGGTGACGACGCCATCCGTGAGCTCGAAGACCTGGCCCGTGTGGGGGCCCTTCACGATGGCGAGTGTCGGGTTGGCGGGCTTGGCTGCGCCAGAGAGGTCTGGCGAGGTGGACTCTGTAGAGGGCATGCGGAAGATCTCCGTCGTGCCAAACGTCTTCTTTGAAGGCTGCATGCAAGGCTCCCCTCTAGGACAATACCAAGTCATAATACCGCTTAAGGCTCATGTTGAGCATGAGGTTTAGTCGCAAAGATGCCGTATGGAAGGATATACACAGCTAAAGCAGGCATGCTGTGTTATCGGCACGCGACGCAGTCCATCTCGATGAGCGCCCCCATGGGAATGCGAGACACCTCGACGATGCTGCGTGCCGGTGCGGGCATCTCAAAGCGACGCCAATAGACGTCGTTCACAACGTCGAGGTCGTCCATGTCGACAAGGTAGATGGTCGTCTGCGCCACGTCGTTCAGGGTGCAGCCAACCTCCGCAAGAATGGCCTCCACGATGTCGATGACCCGCTCGGTCTGCTCCCGTATGCCGCCCTCGACGAGTTCGTAGGGGTTCTCCTGCTTGACAGGCAGCTGGCCGGAGGCAAAGACAAGCCTTCCCGCCGTGGTCCCCTGTGAGTAGGGTCCGATCGCGTCAGGGACGGTTGGTGCGTTGATGGCATATTTCATGGGCAGTCCGATCGTACGCAGATGTCGAAGCCACCTACAGGATAACCCTCCAAGACCATGGTGGCAAAGAGGCTTCACGCAAGTCCGCGAGCACCCACAAACGTCTGCTCAGCGCGGACGAGGCCCGCTTCGACCAAAGCGTCCCTTGGACAGACGGCGCGCTTGCCCTCGACGAACGCATCGCCGCCCAACTGGGGAAAGAGGCCAGAAACCGCAAATACGAGCTCGCGGCGCCCCATGGGGGTGACGACCGGAAACGAGAGGAAGCTCCTCCAGAGAACGCGTGCGTAGCGTGGGGGCACCAAGACGAGATAGCCGCACTCTCCCACCTCGGGCAACGTGGCAACGAGGCAGCCGATCGCATCGAGGTTGCGATTGGCGATGGTTCCCGGCGCAGGGGGAAGCTGGGTTCCCAGATAGTCCGAGAGCACGTTGGTCGCCTCGGGGCCCCAAAGCAGCAGCGGAACGAGCGCCTCAGCGGCGTCCTCGAGGGCGAGGTCGGGAAACGCGCGCACGCCGCCCTCCTCCACGCGAGCGAGAAACCCCAGCCATGCGTGGAGCGCATCCCCCTTGCCCGAGAGGTCCCAACAGGCATATTCGGCGTCACCGGTGCGGGCAAGGAGCACGATCGACACGACAGCCCCATCACCGGTGAGGACCGCCTCAAAGGCGACTTCGCCCACCGCGAGGACCCTTCCCGCAAAGGCCGCGCTCACGAATGAGGGTGCCGAGGCCCCGCTCAGAAGCAGCGAGCCGTGCCCGGTGAGGTCACACAGCAGAGCCTCCCCAAAGGAGCGCTCCCCTGCCGAGACGACGGGATAGCTGAGCGGTACAGACCTGCCACAGGCTCCTTCTCCCATCACGGCGCCCAAGAGCAGGTGCTCGTCATGGAGGATGGTGCGGATGAGCTCTTCGTCCATACGGTTACACCCCCTGACCCTCGGCAAAGAGTGGCAAGGCAAAGACGTTTACGCTGGGAGGCGTCGAGAGCAGTCCGTCGACGTGCACGTTGCTCCCGCCTGCGAACCTCCCCGTCTGCCTCCACGAGGTCGAGGAGTATGCGTCGCCCGGCTCGACGAGCAGGTCTGGCGCGCTCGACACCTTTCGGTAGCTGATCTGGCCGACGGGCCACGTGACGGCGGTGGGGTCTTCGGGAAGGGTGACGGTGCAGCGGGCGTTGAACCCCAGCGCATAAGGGCTCACGCGAACGACCCAGCCTTCGCCCCCAAACGCCTTGTGGTCATAGGAGTCGTAGGCCCAATCCATGAGCGCCGCGGTGTCGGCAAAGCGCCCCTCGCTCGTGTCGCAGCCCAGGACCGCGGTGTAGAGCGCGACGGTGCCCCTTCGTGAAGCACCGAGAAACGTCGTTCCCGCCGCGACCGCACCGGTCTTGATCCCAAGGAGCCCCTCGTAGGTTTCCATGAGGTCGTCAGTCGACTCGAGGTGCTGGACCTCTCCCCCGGCAACGACGTCAACAGAACGCAGGCAGACGGTCTGGGCGATCAGGGGGTAGTGGACCATGGCGTAGCGACCCATGATGGCGAGGTCCTCGACGCTCGAGTAGTGCCCCTCCGCCTCGAGTCCATGGGAATTGACAAAGTGGGTGTGCGTCATCCCAAGCTCAGCGGCCTTGGCGTTCATCAGGTCAACGAAGGCCTGCTCGCTCCCGCTGACGTTGAGCGCAACGTTGAGGGCCGCGTCGTTTCCGGAATAGACGAGCATCGCCTGAAGGAGCTCGCGGAGCGTTGGGGTGTCAGATGCGGTAAAGCCCGCCGTCTGGGAATCCCAATGCAGCTCCTCCTCAGTGATGGTGCAGACCTTGTCCAGGCTCACGCCGGAGTCCAATGCGACCATGGCCGTCATGATCTTGGTGATCGACGCCATGGGAAGCTCTGCGTCGCCGTTCTGGCTCCATAGGACCGTGCCGGTCTGGTCGCAGACGATGGCCGCATAGGCTTCGGAAAGCTCGGGGTCATCGAGAGCGAGGGCGGGTTGTGGGCGTAGGGCTAGGCAGGCCTGAAGCGCCAAGGTGGCAAGCAGCAGGCCTCGCCATGCGTGAAGGCGTTTTGTCATGAAGCCTCCCGTGCCGCCTTGACGACGGAGACCCCCTCGAGGGTGTAGAGGATGGCGGTGAGCGTGGAGCAGATGATGCCGAGGTAGACAAAGAGAATGCCGATGGAGCCGGGCTCGCTGTTCAGGACGGGAAGCCACGAGGCGCTCACCAGTCCCAGGCCAGAGATCTTGGGTGCGTCAAGCAGGAGGAAGCAGAAGCCGACCATAAGGAGCGCCGTGGTGACCTTCCCGATGAAGGAGACGTCAACGGGGCGGCGCCGATAGCGCTGCAGGACCAGGGACCCCGCCAGGAGGTAGGCGTCGCGCAGGATGACGAAGCACGCAACCCATACGGGCAGCTCTCCCCTCAGCATGAGCCCCACCACGCCAGTGAAGAGCAACACCCTGTCCATGACGGGGTCCATGATCTTGCCCAGCCAGCTGACGTTTTGCGTGGTGCGTGCCACCCAGCCGTCCAAAAAGTCGGTCGTCGAGGCGAGGGCATAGAGGCCCAGGGCGACATAGCGATTTGCGTGGTTAACGAAAAGCCACAGGAAGGCCATCGTTAGGAGGAAGCGACACAACGTGATGACGTTTGCAGCGGTGAGTATCTTGCTGTTGGGGTTTTCGGGGGTGCCGAGCGGGGCGACGGTGACGCTGTGCGCCTGGGCGGCATGGGCGTCATAGTCCGTGACGCTTTTGGTCGCGTTCTTGACGCGCCCCCACTCGCTCGTGTCAGTCGGTTGTATGTTGTCGCGTGCGGTCAACGGCACCCCTCAGAAAAACGTGTATAGCGGTCAACAATCATACCCCAAGACTTTGCTACTTACGTTACCATCACAATTACAAGACCTCCGTCGCATCGATGTCTAGGCGATGGCGAACGGAGGCCTATTTTGAGACTATTTCTGAAACGATTAACGCTCGACGAGATAGCTTACGTTGAGGGGTGTCATCGGATACCAGACGCTCGAGGAAGCCTTGAAGGTCGACGTTATGTCGAGGGTGTCGCTCTCGTCAAAGAAACGCGTCGAGAACACCCAGCCACCGTGGTTCACGTAGATCTCGAGGATGGAGGTGTCGACCACCACGCGGATGTCCTTGAGCGAGGGAATGAGCGCGCGTCGGCCCACGCGGCCCTGACCCCGCACGTCGTCAAGAAAGAGGAGCTCGGCCTTGCCATCCCTATACGAGAAGGTGAGGAAGTCGCCAAACGAGAGGCTCCCCTCCCCCTCGATGCCCTCGATGACGAGGTCGGCGCACTTCTCGGGAAGCGTGACGGAGCCGTCCCAGCCGTGTGCCTCCCCCCGAAGGGCATCGAACTCCTCGGGAGGGTTCTGAAGGATGCGCCCGCACTGTGGGCAAAGCGAAAGCACGCGCGGGATGGTCAGGGCGCCGCGCCATGTCGAGGTGGGATTGTCATAGGCGCGGATGTCGTCCTTGTCGTGCGGAAGGCTCATCCAGCCGACGAGCATGGTCCTTCCCTTTTCGTCGACGAGCGACTGGCAGGCGTAGTAGTCAAAGCCGTAGTCCCAGTCGACGAAGGTTCCGTCGTCGATGCCTGGGCGTGGTGCCGAGGCATCCATGCGCTCCGTGTCAAGGTGAAGGAGGTCAGCGACGCTTCCCTCCAGCGGGAAGTATCCGGCCGCATGCACGTTCTGCGTCGTCACGCGCTCGGGGTCGTCGGGATCGTTTGACCCGCACATGCCCTGCGGACAGGTGGAGAGGAACTCCCTGCCCTCGAGGACGATGCGGTCGGGGCATTCCCACATGTAGCCAAAGGGCCTCTCGGCGGTGTTGGTCACAGACCCCGCCATGGTCCACGAGATGCCGTCCTCAGAGTCGTACATCATGATCGAGCCACGGCTGTCGGCAAGCGTCCGGGCTCCCAGGAGCATGTGGAAGCGACCGTCCTGCCTCCAGACCTTGGGATCGCGCACGTGGCAGCTGCAGTAGGCAGGGTAGCCCGCATTGTCGAGGACGGTCTCCTTGGGACCCAGGTTGATGCCGTTGTACGACTTCATGAGGGTTTGGTTGGCAAGGCGACCGGACGTCGTGCCATCCCCCTCGCCATCGCGAACGTTGCCTGTGTAGTAGAGCCACAGCTCGTCGGTGTCTTCGTTGACATACGCGCCGCCCGAGTAGGATCCGTCGCGGTCCATGGGCGTGTCGGGCATGACGTGGCAGCCCAGGAAGACCCAGTTGACCAAGTCACGACTGGCAAAGTGTCCCCACCCGTGGGGGCTGTCGCCATCCGGTGGATAGGTCGGGGCGTTTTGGCAGAAGAAGTGATAGGTGCCCTTGAACTGGCAGAGGCCATTGGGGTCGGAGATGGACCCACGATACGGGGACAGGTGCAGCTTGGGTCGCCAGGATTCGTTGCTCATGCGATTCCTCTCTCTTAGGCGCAGGTGAAGGGTGCAGTTGCGCTCACACAAGAGTCATCTTATCTGAGAACGATTCCATAACGCTTGGCATACTGGCGGGAAGCCGATGCGTGCGGTAAGTGGCTTCCCGTCACGTCATGCGCTTCTCGGGAGGGCCGCGATCACAGGCACACCTCCCATGCGCACCGCCCCATGTCGACCCTTCCGTCCTCCCTGAAGAGGACCCCCTCTGCCTCAAGCATCTGACGCTGCGCGTCGGGTCCCCCAAAGGCAAATCCGGGAGCGAGGGAGCCATCTTTGAAGACGACGCGGTGGCAGGGAACGCCGCCAGCCATTCCCGGGCTCGCATGCATGGCGAAGCCCACGAAGCGCGCCTTGCGGGGCTCCCCCACCAGCGCGGCGACTTGCCCATAGCTCACGACCCGACCGCAAGGCACCTGTCGGACCACCTCGTAGACACGATCAAAGAAACCCTCGCGCTCCATGGGCGCCCCTCTCGGGTAGTATGGGTAGACGCGAACATGATACGGCACGGGAGGTGACCCATGGCAAGACACGCAGCACGACGTTCGGCAGACGACGAGAGCCGCCTTGCCTGGAAGGTCCTCCTCGTCCTGTGGATGGTCTTCATCTGGGTGCATTCGCTGATCCCCGGCCCCGTGTCGTCAGAGGAAAGCATGCTCTTCGTGAGGCTCGTCATGCCCCTCTTCAAGGCCGTGGGAGTCCAGGACATGGAGCTGGCGCACACCCTGGTGCGCAAGGCCGCGCATTTCTCGGAATACCTGGTGCTGGGGTTCGTCAGCATCGTCGCCCTGCGTCCCAGGCTCGCCGTCCCCCTGTTTCCCGCGGTGCTGACCCTCTTCTTGTGGGTCTTCGTGCCGAGCGTGGACGAGTTCATCCAGCTGCATGTTCCCGGTCGTGCGGGGCTCGTGACCGACGTGCTCATCGACATGGCGGGCTTTGCGGTGGGAATGCTCGTGTCACGCCTGGTGCAGCACGCCGCAGAGACGCGTGCGAGGCGGCAGGAGGAGCGCGAGCGGCGCGAGCGCCAACGGCGCGCCGAGCGCTATGTCAGGCGGGCCCGCCAGAAGGCGCATGAGCGCGCGAAGGCACGCGCCGCCGAGGGCGAACACGCGTCAAGGTCCGCTCGCGGAAGGCACCTGCGCGTGCAGAGCGAGCCGGAGAGGAACCGTCGCCGCTTTGAGGACAGGACCCGCCAGTAGGGGTCCTGCGCTGTGTTGTGAATGTGTCTGGAGCGGCGTGAGAGCCCTACAGGGACTCGAGGACCTCTCTCATGGTCTTCTGCACCGCATGCTCCGCATTGCTCCCGATGATGCGCGCACCCGGCGTCTGGCGCACGGCGTAGCGGGCGTTGCTCATCACCATGGGGTGGCCGACCGTCCTCAGGATGTGGTAGTCGTTCATGGAGTCGCCAAAGCACATGACGTCGGCGGGGTCGATGCCCCGGTAGCGGAGCAGCTGAAAGAGGCCGGTCGCCTTGTTGACCGTGCTGGGCGTCACGTCGATCCACTTCGAGCCCGAGGGCATGAAGGTGAAGAGGTCACCGAGTTCGCGCTCGAGGACGTAGGCCATGTCCATGATGTCGTTGGGGCGCTCGCAGCACACGGACGCCTTGATGATGCAGGTCTCGGCCGAGGGCGGATCGTCGACACGCTCGGCGTTGGGCAGGTCCTTGTCCACCTCGCGCACATACTGGGAGAGGTCGTCAAGCAGGTAGGTGCGCTCCTCGTCATAGACGGCGATGTGGAGGCAGTCAAAGCCCTCGCACACCTCGCAGAGCTTGAGGACCGACGCGTAGCTGAATACCTCGCGGTCGATCAGCTTGCCGTCAGCATAGACCTGGGTTCCCAGCGAGGCGACATAGTCCATCTCGTCCGCAACGGGCTCGAAGAACCACCTGAGCGTGTTGTGCCTGCGGCCTGAGCTTGCGACAAACACGACGCCCTTCTGTCTCAGCTCGTGGATGAGCTCGTACGTCTCCTCGGGAACCTGGCCGTTATCGTCGAGGAGCGTTCCGTCCATGTCCGATGCGATGAGCCTGATCATGACTTCTCCATTCTTGCCGCTCGCCAGAGCTAAGGGGATTGAGGGGCAGTTGCCTATAGGTTAGCCGCGTGCTTGGGCGTGCCCGCATCGCCCGAGGCGGTCGCGAGGCGCTTAACAAAGGGACCTTGTTGCGGGAGCTCCGTCTTTCCCAGGGACTTGAACGACTTGATGGTCGTAGGTAGGAAGAAGAGGAACTGGAGGGCGAAGAGTATGGTGACGGCGTACGACGTCGCCGCGTCGGCGCTCACGTAAGACGTCGTGATGGCGCTGCCGGAGACGGCAGACGTGCAGAGGAACAGAAACCAGGCTTGCCCCGAAGTAATACAGCAGGAGAGAGACGAGCGCAAGAACGAGCTTGATGAATCCGCTCGGCCCAATCTTCTCCGTTGCCTCCATGTCAACCTCCCAACATTGTTTGACCTAAGAATGTATGGTAACGGTTTGTCGCAAAGAAAGAAGGCCTCCCCCGCCTCAGTGGAGAAGGCCTTCCCGTACGATCTTTGATGTCGCTAGGCGATGCGACCCTCAATGAAGGAGCGGCCTGCGTCGCTCAGGCGGAAGGTCTTGCGGGCCTGCATGGAGTCACCGGACTTCTGGAGCACTTCCACAAGGGGCTGGTCCTTCTTCTCCTCGAGGCCAAGGGTTCCCGAGACGGAGGTCACCTTGACGTCGACAGACTTGAGGAGCTTGTTGACCTCAAAGGACTTCCAGGCCTCCTTGCCGTCCTTGTTCTCGAGCCAATGGGCGGCGGTGACGATCTTCTGGATGGCGGTCTTGGGGGCTACGAGGTTGTAGAAGGCCTCAAACGTGTCGGGAGCCTCTTCTGCCACGGGCTCGTCATCGGCCTCATACTCGGCAAGGGCTTGCGGCTCGAGGGAATCCATGGCAGCAAAGTCATAGTCACTGTAGTCGTCATCAAGAATGCCGAAGTAGTCGGTCAGCCAAACGATGACGCGACGCTGCTCGTCTCCATTAAGCGTGGAAAGAATCTTGGCGACATCATTCATGACGGTAAGCTCACTCAACATACCTATTCCTCTCATATCTATATAACACAACCAATAGATAATACCTGTACCATAAATATAGTATAACGAACTGAATTATCCTATAGCAAAGCTCACTTGTTGCAAGAAATACCAATAACGATACGACGGTGGTTTAGCGTTGGTCCCTTTTTATTCAATTTGCTGAAAAGATGGAACACGCCAGAAGTTTGAGGTTCTTTCAAACCGACCCTTGCCTTGGGTCGCGATTGTGGTAAAGTGTCTTTCGCAAGCAAGAGCTTGCCTTCGGGTGGTGGCGCAGTTTGGTAGCGCACTTGACTGGGGGTCAAGGGGTCGCTGGTTCGAATCCAGTCCACCCGACCAAGACATCTAGCAGGGGAAACGTTAAACGTGACCCCTGCTTTTTTATGCCGTCCCAACACGAAATCCAACACCTATCCCAACACAAACAGCCACAACAACCATAATGTGTTGACAATGGTTGGAGATGTGGTAGCATAAGCTACACAAAGCGGTGAGCCGCAGGTGCAACGGTCGGGCCGCTCTACAAACACTCAGTAAGTCGCCTTTCATTCCAACTCGCGGATGGAGGCGATTTTTCTATGTCTAAGCGTTTCTACACGATCGATGAGCTTGTGAAGATGGGGTTATAGGACAAAATGTGTGTCCGTTTGACCCCTGTTTAGCCCCATCTACCTGCATAAACGACCCTCTCAAAGTTGATTCCGCCCAACTTTGAGGGTGGACAGAATGTGTGTCCGATTCCCGACG